>Ga0307517_10010487_pt1 | contig 12967 bp, 4 predicted proteins | sample 23_EM_MG_FD_194515 | JGI IMG/M metagenome (GOLD analysis project Ga0307517, IMG submission 194515) | Populus trichocarpa ectomycorrhiza microbial communities from riparian zone in the Pacific Northwest, United States - 23_EM | ecosystem: Host-associated > Plants > Roots > Unclassified | place...
TATAAATATAAATATATATATACATATATATATATATATATATATATATATATATAATGAAGATTTATTTAATGATATTTGGAGAAAATAAGTCATTTTTATATACTATTTGGTTAACTAATTATAAAAATTTCAAAGAGGACTAGAAGAAAAGGACTTGTATGAGAATTAACAGGAAGAAATGAGATAGTATTACTTTTCAAGACATATACCTAACATTTTTATTAAATTTTAGAAACGAGAAAGAAATTAGAAAGAAAAGAATGAGAAAAACTAGAGTATACATGCAGAAGCCCACTATCATTTCCTTCTACTTTCTTGGAACAGTCAGCTACTGACATCAAAAACAAAGAATAATAAGAAAAAAGGGGTATTTCCTCGAAATTACATGGGAGTTTAATTGAGGGGAAAAGTAAAATCAGTCAACTTGACCTTTTTGCACAGTTGACTCGCAAATAGGTCATAATTTGACATGGCTCTGACATTTAAAATAAAATGTCGTATCCAAAGGAATGAGTGTTAGACATTTCAAGCCCACAATTTGCACATGATAATCACAACAGGCATCAATTGTAGGACGACTTGTCTTCGACGTGCTTTATGTGTATGTATGTGTTCATTTAAGGCATTCACATTTTAGAATTTTTAATTCTATCGGTAAAATTAATAAGATAATTAATTGATAACATGTTACGTATATAGGAGGGTAAAAGTTAAACTAATCGAAATCTTTAATTAATTTGTTGATTTCTACAATAAAAAAAATTAATTATTATTGATTTTTTCTACTCCAAACGCTTTATGTGAGCATGTTTCAGCTATAGTATTGGAATTATTTTTTTATAGAGAAAACATAATCATTTTCTAATTAAAAAATGTAAATTAGTATTCTTTCCACGCGTAATTCATGTATTCTTTTTGGACAAATTGTGCAATGAAAGGAAATAGTGAATTAACACAGCAAAAATAATTTAAGAAATATTAGCAATTTTTTTTTTTGATGTTACGGTTTGGTTTAGAAACGTGATATTTTATTAAATATTGCATTTATGAATTGTAACATGAATTAAAATGTAACATTGATTTCTGAACCATAACAAAATTTTAAAAGATGACATGATTCAGAATCGACACATCAATTAAATTCTAGTACCATTAAGTAGGATGAACTGGTTGACCAGTTCATAATAGTCAATTAAACTAGCCGACCACTTGACACTGAAAAATAGAGGTAAGTTACTTTGTGAATAGTAATTTTTTTAGATTTTAATTGGAGTTTGCTTTTGAATCTACAAATTAGACAAAGATGTATATTTTGACACATAAAACATATTTAGAAGAAAAAGTTCATAAAATCATGGATTTTGTGTGAACCGGTCGACCAATTCATACAACTATATCAACCAGCCGACCGGTTGAGTTAGAGGATTGGTAGTGAGGCTACTGCCCTTCCAAGCATCAAATTTCCCCAACATATAAATCTAACAAAAAAAACATTTTTTATGAGATTTATTATTTACTTTGTTAATCTGGCATACAATTTAGTTAATGATTTTAGAAAGTTAAAAACTTTATAATTTTAACAAAATTTAGACAGAGTTTTTTCTATATAAAAACTATACCTAAAATTTTATCCCGCTTAAAAAAAACCTGCAAAGAACCACAAAAACCAAACTCAATAAATTCTCACATTTTATAATCAGAAGTAGCCCTACAAATACAAATAAAAAAAATTGTGTTTGTGTGTGTGTGCGCGTGCGCAAAATAAATCTCAAATACTTAAATAATACAACATTCAAGTAATTGAAATCCCAAAATATATAAACATAACTTATCTATCTGTTTACATCGTCTACTTGATGATCTGGACTCATCAATAGCACGACTGGATCCAGCTCCTACACATGCTTAAGTGGTCTCGTTTTCTGTCACGGCATCATTAAGAATTAATCTCTCTCCAAATATATTAAGTCTAGTGCAATAAACATCAAACCACTAAGACACATAGGTGTGACATTCGTTTTCTTTGTTAATATTATGAAGCACAGATATGGCCTCTCAATCATCTCATAGCATGAAGTCAACCTAATATTAATAAAATATTAATGTTAAATTAAAATATTAGTAAATAAAACCCAAAATTTAACATCTATTAATTATAAAAAAGATTTAATTACTTATGATATTTTAAATCCGCTAGGCATATTGCTCGTACTACATGTATCCTACTATGACATGTTTTCTTATTATGGCTTGTGTTATTGCATATACCACACCTATAATATGCACAATCTTCTCTTGCATCCATCTCATTGTGCAAACAAGTAGAAATTCATCGACCACACCTGAATTTCCATCCAGTTGAGTTTGCATCAACTCGAGGACTAATACAATCACTTCATTCTAACTTATTTGATAATGGACAAAATTACATGTCATATGCTAATCTGTAGCTATTCCATATGTGTGTTCTTTTTTTGTTCTCATTCAAGCCATTGTTGATATATTAAGTAGGAGTGTGTAAAAAAATCGATAAACCGATTAAACCGAGAAAACCGAAAAAAAAAATAACCGAAAAAACCGAACCGAAAAAAAAACCGAATTAACCGATTAAAAAATCACAAAGAAATTCCGGTTCGGTTCGGTTTTGATTTCTAAAGTCTGAAACCGAACCGAACCGAACCGGTTCAACCAGCCAACACTTAAAAAAAAAGTAAGTATAAATACAACATTTTCTAACCCTAAAATCACTTTTCAACCAGCCATTAGCCACCCCTTCTCTGCATATCCCTCCCTCCCTTTAGCCTCCCCTTCCCCTTCTGTGCATATCCCTCCCTCCATTTAGCCCCCCCTCTCTGCATATCCCTCCCGCTTCTCTGCATATCCCTCTCCCTTCCCTTTACTCTCCTTTGCTTTGATTTTTTTCCCCTCCCTTTACTCTTTGTAAACCTAAAGTTACAGGCTTTATGGGGTGCATGCATGATGTGGGTAAGTGCTAAGTTGTGGATTTTTTTTCCTTTCATTCCTCCCCTTTTTTTCCCTGTTGTGTTTCTTATCTTTTGCTTGTGTGGCTGCTGGTTTGGACAATTTATTCATACAAGTTTAAGCAAACAAACATGACATCTTTTCTTTATTATGCGTAGCAGAAGCTTTGGATTTGGAGGCTCTTGTTTTAATTGTGGGCGGTCGAGGCATAGAGCATCAAAATGCCCAAACAAGGAAGATTTTTAGTTGCCTTCTTCGACGTAGGGATTAGGGATTTTTTTGGGACTGTGAACAAGTTGGAATAATTTCGGTTTGAACCGGTTTGGAAGGGGAAAAAACCAAACCGAACCGAACCGAAATTAATCAGTTTGAACTGGTTTTCAGTTCGGTTCGGTTCGGTTCAAAAAATTAAAAAAAATAAATTGGTTTGGTTGTTTATTTTGGTTCAAAACCGGACCGAACCGGAAATGCTCGACCCTAATATTAAGTCCAACATATATATTCTCTTATACCATAAATCAAATTTGCACCTTCAAGGTTCATAACACATTCTCATTAAATCTTTTTTCATAGTCAGGTCTTTGAATTTGTTATTGAAGTTGCTAACAAAATATTAGGCATAATACCGATGGTATTCTATAGGTTCATGCTAAATTTCTGCTACTCTATTTTTTATGACTACATGTTTATCTAATATTATACATATACATGTTCAATCACTAGCAACGTATCTCTGTAAGCAAAGCAAAAACATCTCCAATTAGAATTATTTTCTTCATCAACAATTGCAAAAATAAAAAAATATATCTCATTATTTACATCAAAAGCAACTACAATCAATAAATTCTCATCATATCACCGATACAAATGTGTGTCATCAATATTAATAATTGGTCTACACTACTTGAAACCTTCAATACAAGGTCTAAATGACCAAAAAAAATAGAGTTCAATTATTGGACTTGGTATTCAATTGAATGTGCAATGTGTCACTATTTAACTATTTCATTTTTAATGTCGAATGTTTGTCTAACCTCCAAATCAAACCCTCTTGTCATACGTCTATGACTAAGTGCTCAATCATGAGAAACAATAGAACTAGACCCAGAAGCATCTTTAAATTCAAGAATATAAGGTGTCAATTCATAATCAATATCAACATCATTATCAATATTATCATCAATATTTACTAACACGTTCAGGTCTAAAGTCTCATCATTTTCATTGTCGCTAGGCTTAAAATAGTCAAATCTATGTTGATCAACAAATGAATTATCAAACATAGTATCATCTATCCTTAGCATCAAATTATCCAACAATAAACTATTTTTACAAACTAACTTTAAAGGATCGATAGAAGTTGTCATAAACATAGATTTTGGTCAACTACTCACATACAATAACATTAGTTCAAACCACTTTGGACGAAAAAATTAGTCATTGTCTTAAAATTGTCATCACACATAATCGGTATATGATAATACTAATACTCACCAATTTGACACCTTCAAGTTATTTCAACATCAATATCATTATAATTTCACTCAAGTCCATGACAAATAATTTCTTTCATTTCTATCTAAATTACCATTTAACAACAAATTGCTCCTGCTATTATATGTGATAATAGTGTCAGTGTAATGACATAACATAAATATGTTATAAGATACTCTATAAAAAAAATTTAAAAAAAAAACACAAATTGAATTCTAGTCAATTGGATTTAATTTTAACTAAATTGCATCACCTCAACCTTTATTGGAAAAATTCATAGCATATTCAATCAAATTTCAAAATTTTAACATAAAAGCAAACTTGACCAAAATTAAACATAATTCATAATACCAAATATAATTGATATTTTTATTCTCAATTACATTAAATCAAACCCAAATTCATAGCAAATTAAAATAATTCAAAGAAAATATCAAATTCATCAACTTATCAACAACTCAATGCAATGTGTAATTTGTCATAATTATATTGTATACATGCTATATTGCATGAAATCATTAAGCGTGGTTAATTACATTATTAGTTGATTCCAACAATCCATATAAAATTTCTAATTCGAAAACTTATCCAAAATTAAACCAACACATAATTAATTGAAATAATTAATTCATAATTAATTTAATTTATTTTTATGTTCAACTATATCAAATCAACTCTAATTGATCATATACATAACTAATTTATCATTAATTCAACAAACCCTAAATTCACCCTAAACCCTAAAGTCAACCTAAACAATTATTTTATTTCAACTAAACCAAACACAAATTTATAGCAATGTAGTATGTTTACCTCGTAGGACTAGAAAAACAGCTAGGGTGGCAGTGGTATCAGTGGCTAGGACGGATTTTAAACACAAAAACATCCAAGGATACTAAGAGACTAGGATGGGTTCGATTTTTTATTGTTTTATAGGGGGAAAAAGTGTTTGGTGGGTTTTTTAAAGAGATAAGGATTGAGGGTGTTGGTCAGTTTAGAGAGAGGGGGGGCTATTTCGTATGTGTGTTCTTTGATCTGAGAAGAAACTTAAATTTTAATTGATGTCGTGCTTCTAAAGCGCGACAACTATCTTGTCGCACTTAGAAATAGCGACACTTAATAAATGTCACGCTTCAGAAGTGCAATAAGATGAAAGTGATATTTCACCAAATGTTTTTAAACTTGTGTTATTCTATTAAAATTTTTAGTCTTTTTAATTATATAAAGTTTAGGAGTGATTTAAGAAGTTTCTTTAATTATGTTTTATATATATATATATATATGGTTTTATTTGGTGTTTAATTAGACATTTAATTAAAATAATGGGATTAATCTTTTTAAAAAAAAGAAAATCGGGGGCACAATGGCTACCTCAAGAAATAAACTAGCTCGTCATTCCAATTTTACAATGTTAATGCATATTAAGTAAAGTGTAAAAAAAGTGAAGGTAAATATTGGAATAATAATGCTCATAAATTAGCATATAAAATCCTTGTTGATTGCAGTTCTTAATTATGAAAATTCTATGTATTGATTAGTTGGATCCGATACATTTATATACCGTTATTATCGATAAGATAAGGGTATAATTAATAATCAAGAACCATCAGAACTAAAAATTTAAATGGTTAATTAGAAACTGAAATATATTTATATCCAACAATCACTACTACTGTAATAATACAACTAGGCACCAGAACGCAATGTCTCTAGAACATACGCTCCATGCAGCTGCTGGTGTTTATGGAACTGGATAATATTTGTTCTTACACATGCACTTATATGATATAGGGCATGCCTCGGACTGAGCAAGGGAGGAACATAGTGAGCTAACAATTTTTAACACACAGGGTGTACATGACCCACAAGCATGAGAGCAATCTGGTAATCTAGAGCCGGCAATTTGAAGTGGGTGTGCTCCATTTTGCTTCATTCGCTCCCTCACTACTCCCTTCGAAGTTAGTGTCAGCCTCCCCATGGTGCTGTTTCTTTTTCTTGGCCATGTAGTATATCGTTCACGGTTACTATGACGACCTGTAAAACATGACATATATTGATAATTTTTAATAAGAAGAAGAAACATGCAATACTCGTTATATAGTTTTTTGATCATGGATCACTTATGATCCACACACATACATGAACGGAGTTAGGATTCAAATATAAAGGGGGTAAAGAGAAATTTTCAAGAAGTATGAGAGCAAATGTCTTGAAAGAAAAGGGATGGATTTGAACTACCAGAATTGATGGTGGCTATAATGAATTTTTTTGAAAAATAAAAGGGTGCAATTTCCCCTCTTCTCCTCGATGCAAGTCCCTAGCTTGTTGTGTATAAATGGTTAATTCTACGTCAAGATCGAAAATTGACCTCCATAAATCCTTGTGTGTGCATGTATGCATGTATGTATCGAATTGAGATTTGATATACAGGCTCTTTTCACTAGAAAGAATGTTGATCGAGTCTTACTTCTAAAGATTGATGTATATTCAACGAAGTGGAGATTAAGAAGTAAGAATATAGATATATTACGCACACAAAACTAAAAATCATGCATAGGACGGAGCCCTGTACTTACTAATTCTGACAGCAGACATGGTCATGAGTGGAATGATGAGAGCGGCAGCAACAAATATTGCCAAAACGTAGAAGAGTGGATGTTTCATTGCCCTGGGATTTAATTTCGTAAAATTATTGAGCCCTACAATCAGAGATAGCAAGAGGGAAGTGTGAGAAGGTGTGTATTTATAAGGGTTGGCGAAAAAAGAAGGTATTGAAGTGTGTCACAGGCCTTCTATGGGAAAGAGAGATTGAGCTCACATGAAAATGGGGAACCCAAAGTCCTCACATGGATTCGTCTTCCACACTGAATTGCCTGAGCATCTTGTGTCCCCCTGTAAAGTATGATATTGCCATGTGTTAAAATTCTGTTGGTTCTGTAATTAATGAAGTGCCTTGACATGGTTCTACATTGGTCAAAACCAAAAAAAAAACACCAGAAATTTTAAGACTTCAAGAGACTGAGAGGCAGATAAGCGCAAGCTTCTTGTCCTTGCCGCTTGGTTCTTGGCCTCTTGGGGCTGGCAGTGACAGCTCTCTCTCTAAAGGTAATATTTTACCCAATGATTTTTTTATTTATTTATTAGTATTTTAACATTTCTAATTTTTGGAAGTCTTTTTATGTAATTTAATTATTTTTTTCAAATTCAAATTTGCGTTTATTCCATTTTTTATTATTTTAAAAAAATATTTATAATTTTATCATGCCTCAACCCACATATAATTGACACTTAGCAATTAAATATAACATAACTAGATAAAAGGACAAAAACCTTAATGAATCAAAAGTACAAGGATACAATTAGTAAAAAATTGTTTAGGGAAAAAATTAAAAGACATAGGAACAAAACCTACCACTAACCTCTAAAGAAACGGCGGGACAGCTACAAGGCCTCTATCAATTGTTTGGGAATTTGGGCCTCTATTAATTATCTGGTAAATCAGGGCCTATAAATATAGCAGGCAGATCATTGTTATTGGGCCAATAAAAGCCCTTTGCGAGAGAACCGGGCTAGAGAAAAGAAGAACAGCCCATTTAGGCCCAACCAAGTCCTCAAGGAATAAGGATTCGGCAAGCACACTTGTTCCTTCTCTTTTCTTTTTCTGAGTGGTGAATAAACTATCGGGAAGCAGCAGCAGCAGCAATAATACTCGTACATGAACAGATTAATGAATCTTAAGAAATAAATAGACAGTACCTTCCCCTCAAAACACAAGCATTATACTGTTTTGTCCAATATTGAAAAATCAAAGCATTATCCAGTGGTTAAGATGCGAGACAAGATGAAAGCATTTGTAAGAGAAATGACCCTTCTGGCTGCTTCTGTTTGTGGATTGTAAGTTTGCTTGTTTGGTAACGCTGGTGGTTGCAATTTCCTGTCGATTAGATGCAAGGTGAAGGTGACAATAGTAAAAGTAGGAATTTGAACCCAGAACTGTCACAGTTCACATGGTTGTCTGGTCATCATCATTGACAATTTGTCATCATAAACATAGCACATTCATGAAGCTCTGGTGAGGTGAATTGTAAGCTCATTCCATGATTTGCTCCATTCCCATCCACATGACTACATCTGACATTTTCAGACATTTTTTGTATTTTACTTCCCTGTAAAATTTAAGCTTTTCTTTGCTTGCTATCGGATGGCACATCATACATTGCCCTCTTGTTGACTGATCACTGTCGCTATATATATTGCGTAGCAGCTTTGGTCCTACACCACATGATGAACTGTGAAGAACTAATATTTGTACATTTTGGGGACTAATTTTGCTCATTGTCGAATCTTGAATTGAATAAAAAATTCTACACGCTCTTGTTCGTGTTCTAATTTATAGAATTTGAACGTGGGGGCTTGAAAAGTTTAATCCCTAACGTTCAAAACAACAAAAATGTCTGCCTCGGAGAAAAGAAATAGGTATGCTTGTGACAAAACCTGTTTTTCCGTCTTTTGAAAGCTTGCATTGCTTGCCTGAACTTGCAAGTAATAGTAATATTCTGAAGTAACAGACTCCTATATAAAATGGTGTTTAAATTATTATTTTCCTTATATTTTATAAGAAATGAAATTTTAATATTCTGAATTAACAGACTCCTATATGCTTGCAAGTAATAGTAATTATTATTTTATAAAATGGTGTTTTTCATTGTTTCTGGTTTTTTTTTTTTTTTTTTGGAAGACGACCCTATGTTGATTCATATTAGCCTGCCTCTTCCAATGCAGCAGTACATTGATGTTTAGATAAATTTAGATTACCATTTTCATGGTACCTGCATTTATTTAGTGATTTTACATGTTGTCACAGTGACATTGAGGCGTAATACATATAAAAATTGATCAAAAGAAAGTCACAATATAAAATAATTTTATAGTAACTAGAAAATTCTAATTAATTTTTTTAGAGATTTAGTTAAAATGTTAGTTATATAATTGGACAGATAATAATCACTATATATATATCATATCAAGGGGAATTGTATTGTTGTTTCGTTAGTAATAATAAATTTATTTAATGTGCATACATGCTAAAATTTGCCTAAAATGATATGTGTTTTTGTTATTAATGGTAAAAGACTATTATAACCTAAGGCAATGATTTAAGATCTAGATCTAGTAACATGACTCAATTCTCTCTTTTAAAATGCAAGCATTGGATCTGCAAGGACGTGAGCAGTGATATGCATAAGTATGTTAAAGATTATATTGATTGAAACATGTTTGAAAGTCATCACTCATATTCAATGAGTTTACGTGGGATTACACTGATCCAACCCAAATATATTAATCGCACCAAACAAAGATATTCCAAAACAAGAACATATAAATAAATTCAAAACATATAATCGTGAAAAATTTAAATTGACACAACAAAATGATTTTTATTTTATTAATATTTTTGGTATATATTTTTATAAAAAACACATGAAACATCTTAAAGTCATTTTGAAACACGATGTAAAATGGTGTGTTAAACAATTTCATTATCCATCGATCAACTTTCTAGAATAACATCCAATGATTGTTCATTTATCTTAAATGGGTCTATAAATAATAAAACTATTAATACACCATAATATTGCAAAAGAAAATATATTTCAAAGATAATTGGAATGCAATAAAGTAATGTGTTAAATAATTTCATTACCTACCAATCAAAACTCTAGAACAACAATTAATGATTGTTTATTTATCATAAATAGATCTATGAATAATTAAACCATTAATACATTATAATATTGCAAAGTAAAAGATATTTTAAAGATAGCTTGAATGCAATAAAGTAATATATTAAGTGATTTCATTATCCATCAATCAACAGTATATGACAACGACTAGCGACAATTCATTTATTCAAGGTGAATTTGTTGATAATAAAACCATTAATACACCACAATATTGTAAAAGAAGAAAAATATTTTAGGAATTTTTGAATGCAATAATATAATGTGTTAATTAATTTCATTACCCATTAATAAACACTCTAGGATAATGATAAGTGACAATTCATTTATTTTAGACAAGTTTGTGAGTAATAAGATTATTAACACACAAGATTGTGTGTTAAAACCATTTATACACAACACAACCAATAGATAACAACGTCATCACACATAAAAAAAAACATTAATATAACAAATAAAAACAATGCCACCACATAACAAAAACAATATCCACACAATATAACAATTCTAAAACACATCAACACACATCAAGTTTTACACTGAGATCAAATCATCATGCCTCGAATAAACATGTTGCAACCCTCCTAACCCCACAAGGTAATGATTTTGATCTTATTTCACCGTAAAAATAAATTTTTGATGGCATCATACTCTTGGAATTACCACACAATGGTATGGACCCTAACATTTCAAATATTTTGCAACAACATGTATGAAATTTAATAACATGTTAAAATTATTCAAATTCAAATATTTCATCAAAATATTCATAGAATTCAATAACATGATAACAAAGTCTAAAATAATCAATAAAATGTGTTTGGGTTCTAGAGCAACTAGGTTTAATTGAAAGTTACTGGAACAGTGATTAGCAGCGATGACAAATCTTATAGTGTTTGCTCGTGGCTTCATTCTATAGCGATGACAAATATTTCATCCACTGCTGCTGTTAGGACGCATCACCTAGCATATCAACCCTTTGAAGTAACCATCTAGGTGGTGGCCCAGTGGTAAGAGTTTGGGACCAAGCGGTTTGCTCCCTCTGTGGTCTCAGGTTCGAGCCCTGTGGTTGCTCATATGATGGCCACTGGAGGCTTACATGGTCGTTAACTTCAGGGCCCGTGGGATTAGTCGAGGTGCGCGCAAGCTGACCCGGACACCCACGTTAAACTAAAAAAAAAAAAAAACCCCTACTATGTACTTTGTGTCATACACCTCTAACCGAGGAAAGAGATCGAGCCTGGAAAAGGTTTGACTTTTCTTGTTCTTTTTTTTCTCCTTCCCGGCTTGTTTTCCGTTCTCTCTACTGCTTAGTTGATGCTCTGGTGGTATTAAAGGAATGCTTTGGCTGTGCTTGCGATGGTAGTACTTAATCGTCTAAAAGCTGAACCTGGAAGATATACTAAATTAATGTGATGCAGAAGACAGGCAGAACAAGCTGTAAAGGATGGTCAGCATAGGATCCACTGTTTAATATGTTCCATATATCTTCAGATCTTGAGAGAATTTTAGCATAACTGCTCTATGTAGCAACCCATAATTATTGAACCCCAATTATTGCCTCATCAATCTTGGGTGAATTAGCAGATGAATTAGCACCGGAAAAGTACATCGACGTCCGTTTGAGTAGTAAAGTCTTCAAATCAAAGGAAAATCATTATGCATTAGGGCCCCTAAATTCGGTATGACCATCAAATAATTAATTCCTTGCATTAATATCAAAATAATTCTTTTCTGGCACTCATGACAGCTACATATAAACCAACAACGAAGCTTAAGTCGATCATGGCCAACTGAGAAAACATTATGATTATAATTTCTTATCCAACTACAATTAGGAAGCCATACCCATCCATGGCCCTCCACTCAAATGGAAGTTCCTACATGATAAGCTATGTCCAATAAATAAAACCCTACATTAACTTCGAATGGCATTGTAATAATTACAGGGATTGAATCACGACAAAAGTTAAAATGAGTACGAGGAATATGTGGTAATTAAATCCAATTTAAGAGTGTTCCCCGTGGCATTTTCTACAATACTTTTGGAAACAATCTCCAGGCGAAAAGATCATCCCATCTAATCAAAGCATTAATGCTTCTAAGCCTGCACTTTTCTGTTCTATTCCAATGTACCTATTCTGCTCCACTCGTGCATATATAATTATTCATCACCTCTAGTTTAATAATTAAGTGGGTTTCTTAGACTGGAATTTATGTACAGAAACTAACTAAGTTTGAAACTCAAAAGTATTAGAAAATTCATAAAAAAAAAAATTAAGTTTTATCATACAACCATCTCAATTCAATAACTTAAACAGTTAAATGAGATTTTAAAATATAATTTATATTATTTTCTAACACATACCCTCAAATGAAAGCTCTTTGGGCTTGAAACTTGCACAGGCTCACACCATTTTATGCTTGATTTTTATCAAATAAATGGGAATGGTGAGATTTAAACTTGTAATTACTTGGTTATCAAGGCTCTGATACCATGTCATAAAATCATCTTAATTCAATAGTTTAAGTTGTTAGGTAAGGTCTCAAGATATAATTTATATTATTCTCTAACAAGTTTTTATAATCTAACAATAAATAAATATTTGAGTGCATATTAAACAAACTAATCTAAGTAATTTGTTTACTTAATTAAATACCATTCCTTCTTCTTTGATAATAGAATATCGTTAAACATGAGATTAAGTTTTTCTTAATCTCAATAACTATCTTTATTTTTTCCGGAT
>Ga0307517_10010488_pt1 | contig 12966 bp, 7 predicted proteins | sample 23_EM_MG_FD_194515 | JGI IMG/M metagenome (GOLD analysis project Ga0307517, IMG submission 194515) | Populus trichocarpa ectomycorrhiza microbial communities from riparian zone in the Pacific Northwest, United States - 23_EM | ecosystem: Host-associated > Plants > Roots > Unclassified | place...
ATGGCACAGACCGAGATCGGTCTTGGGGAAACCATCCCGAGGCTTCCTTGTCCTTGTAGTGCACTTGGCACCCGTCGTCGTAACATGCCGTCCATGACAGCACATCGTGCTCCTTTCGAGCTCGTTCTTTTTTCTCTGCTTCTTCCCACTCGTTTGGGGCTCGGTATGGGGGGCTCGTGGGTAGTCCCACAGCAGTTTCCCACCCTTCTTGGGCGGTCCTCAGTGTCGGGGGTCTCGGTGTCGTCATTCGTGGAGGCGGTGGTGGTGGTGCGAGTTGCGGTGGTGGTGTTATGGAGACCCAAGTCTCCCCGTTTTCTTGTTCCTCGATTTTGATCGAGAGAGGGCTTCCTGGGGTACTTTTGGTGGAATTGTTGTTTTGCGATGCCTGCATTTTCGAAATCTTCGTAGGGGTACCAAACTTTGTCGTGTTCTGGAGGATAACCGGTCCACTTGGCCCGGTATTGTAGTTTCCCGTAGTGTAGTCGAGAATCGATAATTTGTTCGAGTTCGTACTCGGGTTCTCCTTCGATGATAATTGGAGGTGGTGGTTGTGTTCGTTGAGAAGGAAACTTATCGTCGTGATATAGTTCAAGAAGAGAGATGTGGAATGTATTGTGGATCCTCATCGATGGTGGAAGATTGAGCTTATAAGCACTTTCCCCTATCCTTGCCAAGATTTTGAAGGGTCCGATTTTCTTGTAGTCCAGTTTCTTGCATGGCCTTGTCGTTCGTATATTTCTTGGCAATAGCCAGACCATATCTCCTGATTGTAAATTCGGATCGGGCTTTCTTCCTGTATCGTAGTATTCCTTGTGTCTTAGTTGCGCTTCCGTCATTTCCGCTTGTAGAGTATCGTGTAATTGACTCATATCTTCCGATGGCGTGATTTTCCCTTGCATTAGGTGCCCGATGGTCTGATATTCGGGGTTGACTCCGTAGTTTGCAAAGAAGGGTGTGCGCTTAATGCTTTCTTGATATCCATTGTTGTATGCGAATTCTGCCATTGGTAGGAGCTCCTTCCAGTTGTCTTGTTGATAATTGACGTATGCTCGGAGGTATTGTTCCAAAGTGGAATTCGTCCGTTCCGTTTGTCCCTCTGTTTGAGGGTGAAATGCCGTGCTCAATCTTCGTTCTATTCCTAGTTCTTTTGTCGTTTCTTTCCATAAATCGGACGTGAATATGGACCCACGATCCGTTTTGATATCTTTCGGCAGCCCATGTAATCGAAATATTTCCCTCATGAAAAGTTCCGAGAAATGCCACGTATACATTTCCTTAGTACATGGTAGGAAATGAGCCATTTTTGTGAGTCGATCGATGACGATCAGGATTGCCTCATCCCCTTCCGATTTCGGTAAGTCCGTGATGAAGTCCATGGCTATCAATTTCCACGGTCGATCCGGGGCTTCCTTTCGCTTCATCAGGCCATAAGGTGCATGTCGTACCACCTTTGTTCTTTGACAAATGTGGCAATTCTTGACGTATTGTTTTATCGTATTGTGCATATGAGGCCAATAGTATTTGCGTTGTAGAAGCTCCGTTGTTTTTGGCGTTCCTCCGTGTCCCGTTTGCGGAATATCGTCGTGTTGACGTATAAGGTTGGTCCGAATTCCCTCTTTGTTGGGAACCCAAATCTTTCCTTGGTGCCATAGGTATTCCTCCTTCCATTGACCTAGTCCTAGGGCCACTCCCTTCATTTCTCTGTCTCCTTGTTCCAAAGCTTTCCTTATCGTTTGAATTTCTTCGTTTTGGGCCGTCTCGTTGCGAAGTTCTTCCTAGCTTGTTTCTTCAATTCTTATGGTTTCCATTTCCTGGATGCTGGTTTCGAAGTATTTCTCTTTTGGTAGGAGAATCCTTTCTTTCTGTGTAAGTCGTTCATCTCCTTCCTGTGGCATGTCTGCTTTTCGTCGAGTTAAGGCATCTGGCTTGCCTCCTTCTTTTCCGGGTCGATCTTCAATTTTGAAGTCGAAGCCGCTTAAAACTTCGCTCCATCGGATTTGCCGTCCCGTTAACACCTTCGTGGGTGTAAATCTTATCAAGTTCTGGTGGTCTGTCAAGACTCTGAAGTGTTGTCCGCTTCTGTTAAGGTATCGCCTCCATTCTTTGAGCGCTTGAACTATTGCTAATAGTTCTTTGTCGTGCACGTCGTAGTTGCATTCGGCCGGTTTCATAGTCTTTGATCGGTATGCTATTGGTCTCCATTTTCCGTCTTCGTCCTGTTGGGACAATATGCCTGAACAGACATATTGTGATGCGTCGGTTTCGACAAGCAGTGGTCTTCCCGCTTTGAAGTATGTCAACGCTGGGGTTGACCATAACTTTTGTCTTAGCTCGTCAAAGGCGGTTTGTTCTTTGTTTCCCCATTCCCAGACGACATTTTTCTTGGTTCAATCGTATAGTGGTTTGGCCGTTCTGCTGAATCCATTTATAAAGCGTCGATAGAAATTGCAGAACCCTATGAATTCCTGAATTCCCTTTTTGTTGGTAGGTTCCTTCCAATCCCATATGGCTGCTATCTTGATAGGGTCAACTTTGACTCCTTCGTTATTGATGATGAATCCTAGGTATTCTGTTTCTCGTTGGTGAAATTCGCATTTCGATGGTTTGAGTTTCATTCCTTGTTCCCGTATAGCGCGGATGATGGCAGCCACGTCTTTTTGGTGTTGTTCCAGGTTGTCTGAGTATATTAGGACATTGTCCAGGTAGACTATGCAGCATATGTCGATATATGATTGCAAGGTTCTGTTGATCCATCTTTGGAACGCCGCAGGTGCATTGGTTAGCCCAAAAGGCATTACCAAGTACTCGTAAGAGCCGTATTTCGTGGTGAATGTCATTTTCCATTCGTCCCCTGCTTTTATCCTGACATTGTGGTAGGCGTCCCTGATGCCCAGTTTGGTGCAATATTTTCCCGTTTGTAGCCTGTCCAAGGCTTCCCCTATGAGCCGTAGAGGGTATCGACCCCTTTTGGTAACATTGTTGAGTGCTCTATAGTCGACACACCGTCGAAGTTTTCCATCTTTTTTCTTGACGAACAGGATGGGAGATCCCCCGTCGGAGTAGGTTTCTCTTATCAATCCTCTCTCCTCGTTCTGGTTGATATAGCTCCAGAGTTCCTTTAGTTCTTCTTGAGAAAGTGCGTATATCTTTTTGATCGGGAGTCCCTCTCCTTCTTCGAGTTTGATTTCCGGGTCCACTCCCCGTCGATGAGGTGGCAGTTTAGTTTTTTCTCCTTCTTCGAATACATCTAAGTATTCATGATATTCTTGAGACACCATTTCTTCGAGCTTTCGTTGCTTTTGATATTTTCCGCTTTTGATGGCTAGCTCGGTGCTAATGTTGCCTGATTCTAGGCTTCTGCGTCCTTCTTTCTTGCTGTACTTGAGGATTCCTGTTGTCGTGTCCGGTCTTCGGTAAACCTTTCCGAAGGCTCTGGCACTGATCTCGCAGATCTGTGCCTTGGAAGTTTCTATGCTTCCAAATCCTTCTTGTCCTCTATTGGTTCTTTTGAGCGTTCGGACCTCGTAACAGCCGCTTTCGACTATTTTTTCCGTGATGAGTTGTGCTATCCGATCTCCGTTTTTGACTTGGTAGTCTAGGTTGCCCATGTTGCGTAGTACCACTTGGATTTCTCCAGTATAGTCGGAGTCGATCACGCCTGCATTGACAGCAATCTGATGTTTAACTGCCATGCCGCTTCTTGGCACTATCCGTCCATAGGTTCCTAGTGGTGGTGTGATTGATATTCCGGTTCGGACAACTTCTTGTCCTCGGGCTGGTATCGTCTTGCTTTCGTTTGCGTACAGGTCGTGTCCTGCTGCATATGCCGATCCTCGAGTCGGTATCTTTGCTTGCGGGTCAAGTTTCTTAACCTTGACTCGCTGATCTTTCTTGCTTTGAGCGACGCCGAACTCGACTTTCAAGTTCTCTTCTCCTGCTTCGTCTTCTGGTATCGCGTATACCGTGGGTGATTCTTTTAAACACCATGTCGTACACCTTTCACTTTCAAAGCTGATCTTTCCTTGTCCCCAGTCGATTCGGGGACTGTGTTGCTTTAACCATGGCATTCCGAGGATGACCTCATGGTTGGGTAGTTTAGCCACTTAGAATATCGCCAATTCCCTATGGCTACCGATGTCCATAGGTACTTTCGCTGTATGGGTAATTGCTCCCATAGCGCTGGGTCGACCGTCCGCCAGGTAAACTTCTTGTATCGTTCTTGCTTGCGTGGTTCTGATGTTGTATTTGCTGCAGAACCCTCTGTCGATAAAATCCTCGCTTGCTCCCGAGTCGATCATCGCGTTAATCGTGATTTCTCTTGTTGTGCCGTGTAGTCGTATCGTGACCATGATATGGTCATTTTCGTTGTTCCCTGCTTCCTTGTTGTTTAGTGCCGCGTAAAGGTTCCTCATCTCAATGGGCTTTGGTTTGGTCCTGTCTTTCAGACCATTGCTTACTGGGGACTTTCGTCGTTTCCCGATTCTTCTTCTTTTGTATTCTTTGGCTGAGATGTTGAATCCAGGCCTTCTTCGGGTCGCATCCAACTCCATTGGATCACCCTTATCTTCGTTCCGAGGTCGAAATGTCCCATTTTGATTTCATGGGGTTCTAGGAGATGCAGTCCTTTCTTCGCTGATTGTCCCGTGACGCATGTGTTTGATGGCTGCCATCTTTGTCTCTTTTTTCATGGCCCAGTTGGCCACGAACTGTGGGTCTTGCGAGTCGGATCCGTCCATTCCCCATGTGTCTTGGAGTTCTGCCTTCAATCCCCTCATCAGGTGGTAAGTCAGAGTTGCATCGTCCATTCCGGTCTGACTGGCGATAAGTCTATATTCGTTCCCGTATTCTGTAGCTCCTTTCGATCCTTGAACCTTTGTCATGAGTTTTGCTCTTGCTGCTCCTTGCTCATCGATTTCCCTTTCGGTGAGGTCGATCTCCTGATCGACAGGTTGTTGAGCCGTTCTATCGTTGGGTGTTGCGTGTTGACGCAACCAAATGTAACAATCCTATTGTTAGGTAGTTAGGCAACAGGCAACGACAGTAGTTTGCTATAGTGAGCAAGTCTTTTTCTTTTATAATGGGGCGTAGGGACACACTATCTCTTCAGATAGTACGGGACTGGCTTTCTAGTCTGAGCGATCCGTCGAAGGATACTATCTCGTCAGATAGTAAGATAAGTGGATTCTTGTGCTTAATAGAACTATCACAATAGTCCTATGTTCGAGGGGCCCGTCGAGACTATCACAATAGTCTCCGGGTTCTTAAGGCGTAGGCTTTGGTATAGGAGAAGTGTATAGAAGGAAAGTAAAACGTAATCGTATTGCAATATCTTAAGTGTAGAAACGTACTTAGATGGTTGCGTGAAGATCCTACCCCTTGGTCGGTTTCTTTTTTTTTTTTTTTCTCTTTTTTTTTTTTAAATCATGTATTCATTGTTAAGGTACAAGAACTCGCATGCAGCGCTAGCTATGGCGTAAAGAAAACCTTAATCTCAATCAACCAAAAAACAAACGAAAATTATAAAATCATCTCCAAATCATGTCAAGTACTCGACACATCGCCAACACACGGCTAACTAATAACAGGATGATCATGAGAAATCACAACAACAGCTCACTTAGGTACGGAAAAACTAAGCCCATCACAGGAGAAGACCTTATACGGGGCGAGGGGGGGACGAGGAGAACAGCCCTTTCGAGATGCTGGGTGGGGAGGAGGGGAAGACCATCGAGGCCGGTGAGGGGGGGAGGGAGGGAAACATATTGGGCGGGTAGTTGGTGCTGGTGGCGCGAATGAAGTCGGCCAGGGCTAGGAGGAGTCGTTTGTCGGACCAGAGGGGGGAGTCAGGGCCCACATCAGAGAGGCCTTGGAGGAGGCGTTCCCTATGGTAGGATGTTGACTGGTAGCGGAGTATAGCATGGCTGAAGGTCTCTTCCTCTTCACCGCATCTAGGGCAGTGTCTAGGTTCGTCTACTCTTGACCATGAGGGGTGGGCGGCGAGATAGCTTTTTTGGGCTCTCATCTGGTGGATATGACCGGCCATGAACTTGCCCAATCCCATAAAGGGGTGGGGGGTCAAAGAAAATGGAAAGGTGTAGTATGGGGGGGGTGGCGCAAGCCGCCTCCATTCTTCTAGGAGTAGGAGTCTCGTTCGTCCATTGAGGGCTCTGTACGCATTCGTCATCGTGTCGTGTGGCAGGAGTGAGGGGGCCTCTGGGAGGAGGTCGGCCCTTGCTAGGGGGGCAAAGGACAGGGTCCCAAGTATGGAGCGGGCTAGGTTGGCAAGCTCGTCCACTGGGAGATGCGATCTGACTTTTGAGTGTGGGCGATTGGTTTTCCACGAGAGGGGCCTCACATTGGGGGGGAGACGGGTGCAGAGTCCCCTGTAGGAGTCCGGGGCCCTATACTTGAGCAGGGAGGGGAAAGTTGGGCAGAGATGGCCAGCCGCAGGGTTGACTGTGGGGGCAGCGCATACTAGTCTGAGGGCAGCCATACGTCGCTTGTGCGGGACGATGGCCGACAGGGGAGGCATGCAGGATTCTGCAGCTAGGATAGGAATTGGGGTTGATCTGAAGCAGTTCGAAACCCACCGTTGGACTTGGCGCCAATAGACGTCCATCTTCGTAAGCATCCCCCTGCTGGGGACCATGAGGTCGGCACCATACAGCAGGGTGGGGAGGAGCAGGGATATCGCTAGGCGATGTGCAAGGTGGGGGGAGAGGCCCGAGCCAGGCGGTGAGAGTCTTTTGACGGTGGCAAAGGCCCCTTGGGCCAGTCCAAGTCTCTTGGAGAAGTGTGCCAACGATGCCAGGTTGGGCATGAACCAGTACCCGAGCCACCTGACACAGGGGAGAGGGGGGAATACCTGGCCATCCAGCCATATCGGGGGAGGGGCTGGGGATTCGGGGGGGTCCCTCTGGAGAGGGGTCCTCCAATGAATGAGTTCAGTCTTGGGAACACTAAAGCCTACGTCTCGGGCACTTGCTCGGGCTCTTATTCGTCCGAACGCCCTTTGTAGTGTTCTGATGTTCGTCCTGTAGGATGTGGACGCCGCTGACCAAGCAAAGTCATCGACGTATGATAGGGACAGGCCTCTTGGGATCTGAATGTGCAGAGACGCCACGTATATGACGAATAGTAGAGGAGAAATAGGGGAGCCTTGTGGAGTGCCCACTTGGACAGGGGAGAAGGTTTTGGGAGATCCTTGGAACAGTAGGCGGCAGGTCCTCTGAGAGAGGAAAGAGCCGATCCAGGATACCATCTAGTGGGGAACCCCTGCTTTTTTAAGGGATGAGCACAGGGTGGAGGCATTAGCGTTATCAAAACCGCCTTTAATGTCCAGGAAAAGGGTAGAGACTTTGAGCCCGGGACGTTGGAGGGTCCTGACTGAGTCTACCAATAAGATTGCCGCATCAAATGACGAGAGGGCAGGGAGAGAGCCACACTGGTTGCTGTGAACAAGCTTCAGCGTCCTGGCAGTCAGGGAAAGGCGGGAGGCGACAACTCTCTTGAGGATCTTGGAGACAGTTTGTAGTAGGACGATGACTCTAAACGACGCAGGTGAGTCATAGGAGGGTTTGCCAGGTTTGTCCAGCACTATACCATTGGCCTTCTTCATCGAGACCGGGTGATAGCCGAACTTCAGGAGGGGACCTAAGAGGTCTGTGAGTAGCCGTGGAGCTGTGAGGTGGACTCTTTTCCAGACGGAGTAGGGGATCGTGTCTGGCCCAGGCGCGGAGGAGGAGGAGCACTTTCGAAGGGCGGCCTTTATCTCCCCAGGGAGGAGGGGGTCGCAACCTCTATAAGGTCGTAGGATGGACGGAACGATAGGGAGTGGTTTCGGAGGAAAGAAGTGACGGAGTAGGGCTTGGTTGACCTCTTCCGGGGAGGTAGCGTCAGGCAGGTTGGGGAACCTGGGAGCGACTCTCCCCACAGCGAACCTTTTCGCAGTCCATATGGTACGTGGCGTGGCATCCGCCAGGAAGGATTTCCAATGATGGGCCTTCGCAGCCTTTATTGCCTTGAAGTATCCTTGTTTGGAGAGCTTGGCTATTACCCTGTCTTGAGGGTCGTCTGAGGTGCGGGCCTTCCGAGAGGATGAATGGAACTCTTTCCGCAGGGTCGACAGTAGCGGGGACCACCACGGTTTGGCTCTGATGGACGGGCGGCAGGAGGGGGTGTGCGTCTTGAGGAGTTCAACCAGCTTTCCTAGATGGAGATCAAACCATTCTTCGAAAGCGTGCTTAGTGGAGAGGGCCGCTGGCGGGGAGATAATTGTTTCCTTAAGCTGAGGTTCGAGACTGGGCCAGTCCGTCCTTACCCAGTTCGGGGCTAGCGGCGGCGGGCAGGTAATTGGGTGCGCCAACCTTATCGAGATAGGGACATGGTCAGATCCAGTGGAGGAAAGGTCAGTTGCCCATTCTTGGAAAAACGGCACCAGAGGAGGGGACGCGAATGCTAGGTCTAGGACTGAGGACCTGGAGGATCCTTGGAGCGGGAAGCGTGTATGTACCCCCGGGATGTTTAGAAGAGTGTATCCGTACTCGGCGGCCCTTGAGAAGTACGGGAAGGAAGCCTTGAGTTCGGAGGAGTTGTGTTTTCTAAGGGGGTCAGCGGACGGGTGGTGAATGTTGAAATCCCCTACTACTAGTGTAGGGAAGGAAGAAAAAGGAAGGGCCAGCGTGGGTGCGATTGTTCTTTCCGTAATGGTCTTACCCCACACGCTGTAGCAGTTGATAATATGAGACCTCTCCAATGTTGTGCCGAAGAGGGAAGGAGCGGTAATTTCGAGGGTAGCCATATCTGATCTGCCCGTAAAAATAGGGGTGATGGTAGTCATATGGATGAGTGACTTGAAAACATAAAAGGCCACCCGAGGGCGGCGCCCGGTGGCTGATGGGGCAAATGAAGTAAAGCCTAAATGAGAGGGCAGTCGGTTCCTCCAGACCGGAGGGTCTTGAAGGCAAACAATCAAAGGAGGGTATTTGGCTGAAGCAAATGAATTAAATAATGAAAGAAACACATCGCAGCTCCCGAGGTAGTTGTGTTGTACAATGGAGAGAGTGTGTCCAGGGCCCAGTCCTGGCGGCAAAGATTCGCTGATGTGTGACATCTTACCAGGCTGAGCCTGCTGAGTGTCGCGTGGCAGGTGAGGGGCTCGCCTCTCCCTCGGGGGGGGGGGGCCGCCCTTGGAGGCTGATCTTGTCATGGCTGGGGGAGCTGCTATTGTAGTACGGGTGGCTCTTGGGGTTTCTTCCTGGAACGGTGGGAGGAGGCTTTGGGGGGGGGTGTTGGATCTCCGGGCTGCGGGGCGGTTGGGAGCGGCCTGTGGGCCATCTTGGTGGACGTCCATCTGGTCTGGGTCTAAGACAGCTTGGCTTTCTTCAACGGGGGGGGCAGCTCGTGGGGCTGGAGGGGGGGGTCGTTCGGGGCAGTCCCGGCTCCTGGCTGAGTGCGCTTCCCCACAGTTGGAGCATCTGGCTGGGGAGGCGAGGCAGTATCCGAGGATTGCTTTAAGGTTTCCCCGCTGGGGCATGATGGGTTGGGGCAGCGATGCTCGGCCTTAGTGTGTTGGAGGGAGCACAGTGGGCATGTAGGAGTCTCCGCCTTGCACAGCGGTTTGACGTGTCCATACTTCCAGCACTTCTGGCACTGCGTGAGGGGAGAAGACGAGTAGGCTTTTCGACAGTCATGGAGTTGCCGAACAGGTAGATGGACGGGAGCATAGTTTGGACGGAATCAGGCTCGACGTTGACAACCACCGAATAGGCTCGTTTTTCCATACGGGACTGACGGTTTGGGTTGAGGAAGCGGGCCGCAGAGATGGTGACATCCTTGGAGTTAAGTATCGAGTCGGAGAGGTAGTTGAACAAGTCCTCATCCTGAAGGGGCATGTAGTCCACTGGTAGTGAATGGATAGCAAGCTGGACGGAGGTGGGAGCGAGTCTGAAGGGAAGTCAGGGGTTCGGCCCAATGGGGAAAGATTGATTGAGCTTTGTGGTTAAAGCCTCGAAGTATGGAGCATAGGACGCAGCAGGGACCGATGTGTCTAATACAATGAGAGTGACTGAGCCCCTGTCATTAACAATGGCCTTGAGAGAGCGGGGGAGGGAGCAGTTTGCTTCACGAAGCACGGAAGCGGCCAGGTCGGGCAGATGTGCCTTAATCTCGGCGGCGTCAGGGTGAGGAGCAGGGGAAGAGCGAGGGGCAAAGAATCTCCTGGCAGCATTGGCAAGTGGGGGGGGAGCCCTTGGGGGAGAGGCTTCCTTGGCTGCTGCCGCGACTCTTGTTGCCGAAGTGCTAGTAGCGGAGTTCTTCTTCCTTCTGGTGGTGTTGCTGTTGCTGTTGTTCTTGGCGGCTAAAACTTCTCGGGCCGCTTTATCGAACTCGCTGGTACCACCAACAATTGCTGCGTATGACTGCGTGGGTTCCTTGGGTGGGCGTTGGGGAGGAGGAGCGCTGGCGGAGGGTCCAGGTGGGGCTGGGACAGCCGAGGAGCGGGGGCGAGATGTCTGGGCTGGTGGTGGTACCGAGACCTGTGTGGGTGGGAGGTGTGCCACCCTATGTGACAGGTCATGTAGGCTAGACTGGATTTGGTTTAGTTGCGTGGAGTGGTCCACACCTTCAGGGAAGGAATTGGCGACACGAGACTCGAGGTCCCTCGTCTGGAGACGGAGCTCCTCCATTTCCTTACCCATTGCGGACACGGCATGGACCAGGGAACAGAGGAGGGGAAGGATTGTGCTATTGGCGAGGGAGACGTCTCCTATCTCGCTGAGGGAGGGTACAGGGAGCTGCACGGCGGTGAGACCAGTGAGCTGTCTTGTCTTTAGGAGGAAGTGATGAAGGTGACGATCTTCGGGTTGACATTCTGCCACCGAAGGGGTCGCAGAGGGGAGGTCCTCCATTGGAGCAAACGAGTGGGACGAACCAGGCTGGGCCATGGTGGTGGTGCTCAGGGACGTGAAGCCTAAGTGAGGTGCGAAGATGAGGGGGAGGACAGAATCGTGCACTATACGACAAGGTGTTGTGAAAGGTAGGGGCAGGAAAATAGAGGACGCGGAGCGTGCCTACCCCTTGGTCGTTTTTTTTTTTTTTTATCAAATCGTCATTATGTTTAAAGGTACAAAAGACTCATGCAGCGCTAGCTATGGAGATAAAAAACCTATAAGCAAAGGTCATCCCGCCCGCTTCACCTCGTCATAGGAAAATGCAAACCCCCCGAGACCATAGAAGAAACCTCCCACGCCTAGCACCTAAGACTCGCACCTCAGACACGTAGGGAAACAACTCATAGAAACGTACAGGAGAGAGACCCAAACCCTTCAGCAGGCCCCCAGGTAACACTAAGAAAAGAATCAAAGAAACGCCTAGATATAACTACTATTGCCAATATGCGTAACTAAAAGGCCCAGCGGCTAGTCGCCGTAAGGGGCAGGCCAGTTCACGGTCGGGACTGACCGGAGGGTGGCGACGCGTCGGCGTTTAGGAGAGACCAAGGAGGCAGTGCAATACCATGATCAACCGTAACCTAAGCGAGGTTTGCGACCGTAGAGTAAATCGCAGGATGGAGAGAGGCAGGTGGGCGAGCGGAGCCACCGGGCAGAGGGGATGCCAGCCAACGATGATGAGCAGTAGGGTGCCAGCCAGTGAGTAGCAGTAGGATGCCAGCCGGTGGGGAGCAGTAGGGTGCCAGCTGGGGAGGAGGATTAGCAGTAAGGTGCCAGCTTATGGGGCAGTACGGTGCCAGCGGACGGAACCGGGAGGGGGGTGGAGGAAGGATCGCGAGCGGGCTAACCACAACCGACTAACGGGCCATAGCAAGGGCTTTTGGGGCGACAGCGAGACCAAGCGGGACCGTGAGGTTACTAACCGAAGCTTTCCCCATCAGAGGTACAAGCCTAGCAGAACCGAAGCCTTACTTCGACCGAGAGTCCGGACGCCATATCGCCAACCGTGAACGAAGCGAGAAGCTTTCCGACCATGCAAAATGCTAAGCGAGGTGCAAAGCAAGTGTGGGGTAAGGGGGAGAACCGAACTTCATGAGCGGGCGTCAACGATGAACGGGAACAAGAACCCCAAGGAGGGGAGGCATGCGTGCCCCACGAGAGGAGGGAAGATGGCTTAATGTCAACCCCTAGGCAAAAGCCATAATGGGGGAAGAGAGGTGGGTGGGGGAAAGTGACGATGATTTCCCGTGGTGTTGAGATTTCAATCGCCGGAGGTGGAGGAGAGATGATTCGTGTGCCTACCCCTTGGTCGGATCCTGATGGAGGTCTGGTTTCGCCGCAGGGAATATGCCGTCGGACAGGCACCGCAAGGGCACAGCGATAATCGGATCTGTCGTCACGAGAGCGATCCGGGTCAGTGGCTGATAGGAAAACTGAGATGTGTTCGATATCCGATATATATGACAAGTGTGTTGCAAAGGAGTGTGATGACCATGAGTTGTTCTCGTAAGGAGAAAGGAACGCAGCTCAGACTAGATACAGTTTGTGGTGGCCCGCACAGTGGGCTCCTACCACACAACACCAGTCACCGCCGCACGGTCTGGTCAATAGCCCTGCTCACACCTACAAGTGTGCCCTAACCTAACATACCACGATGGGGTTACTCCATCACTCCCCCTAATCCCATCGTACATTCTCCTATTAATATCCATCCGCAGTGAAAAAGAAAAAAAACACTTTTAAACAAGTAAAAAACTAAACATCTCTGCCTCGCAGACAAGTTACATAGAAAGTAACAACATATTAAGAAAGTTCTGGTGCTTCGCTCGCTCCAATCCTTTGGTGAGCCCATCCGCTATCATGGCGTCAGTCCTAACATATGAGATATCGACATCTCCATCCCTGACCAACTCGCGCAACCAGAAATACTTCACACCCACATGCCGGGTTGAAGGCTTAAACTGCCCATTCATCAGACTCGCTATACAGGCCTGATTGTCGTTAAACGCTGACACTA
>Ga0307517_10010489_pt1 | contig 12964 bp, 9 predicted proteins | sample 23_EM_MG_FD_194515 | JGI IMG/M metagenome (GOLD analysis project Ga0307517, IMG submission 194515) | Populus trichocarpa ectomycorrhiza microbial communities from riparian zone in the Pacific Northwest, United States - 23_EM | ecosystem: Host-associated > Plants > Roots > Unclassified | place...
AAACTTTAAATTTTTTTTTTTTTTTTTTGAGCACTCATAAAACATACTCTCTCACAAAAGAAGCTAAAACAGGAAACACTAATCCCCCATGAAAAAAGCAGCTTAAGTTGGGGGTAATGTGCTTCTCATTATAACATGTTATCCAACTCATCATCTTAATTTCCACTTTAGTGAGCTTTACACATAATATAGAATTAAATTAAGCTAATCTTTATTGCGGGTAGCTTTCACTAGCCATGATTACATCCCCTAAAAGCATTGCAACCCTTCAGAATTCCTGCAGATTTTTCAAACAAAACCATGTAAGAAAAAAGGCCACACCTCACCGCCTTTCTGCGAAAAGTGTAGTCACACACCTACAAAATTCTTGACTTTAGATTAAGCACATCATAAACACTCATTAAAGTATATATCAAAAGTCTCCTTGAAGAAAAGGTCACCGTTCATATATACTTGTTTGTAGGTCAAAATATTTTCACATAACATGTAAGGGTTTTTTTTTTTTTAATCAAATGATTGTGAGTTTAAATTTTACCATGACTTTCACCTCACTCTAGCTTTCCTTTTCTAAATAGAACTAAAGGAAGAGGTGTCCTTTAAACAGCTTTCACCAGAAGAATAATAACTCCTATTCTGGTTTGTAACAAACAAGAGATCATGGATTGTTAAAAACAGTTAGATTCTTGAAAGAGAGACACTTGTTAGTGGGGTTGGTGGTGCAGAACTTTCAGAGTGAAATCTAAGACTGAATTGCCAGGTTTCTTTTTTCTAATAAGGAGATGGGTGTGGTTACAGTAGGTGAATTGAAGCCAAGTATATCAGGGAAGAGAGCATTTCGTCCAAGCTCAAGTATAAGGCATGCTACTGAATGGTAATCTTGTCTTTCCCAGTAAACTACTTTCTAACGAGCTTTATCTCATGCTAGTCTTCATGTCACTAGCTATTACCTCTAATCTGCTGTTTTGTGAGGTTTGTTTCAATGTCCATTGCATGATTCAGGAAGAAAATTTTCTGATGCTTGCTATGAGTTTTCAGTTGCACAACCTAGCTAGTATATAATGCTTGAGAGAGTTTTTGTTATTAGAGAATCATTGGAAGTTCAAGATTGTAACAATGTGATTTTAATCTCAGGGGAAAGCGCAATTTTTCTTGATTAACAAGGAAATAATAAAAAAAAAAATTAAGGCAGACTGCTGGAAATAGAAAGTGTATCCCCGGAAAGAGAGGCCAATGATTTTTATTTTTTTTTCTGATGAAAATTCTCTTAAATTTGAAAAACTGCAACTTGAATCACTGTCTTGACTATTTGGTTATTCACCTTTGTTTTTTACTTCAACTGAAGAAAAAGACTATTTTATAACCTGAAATGAAGAGCTTTGCGCAATTCAGTAGTGTCTTCTGTCTGTCCTGCAATTTTGTAAACTCAGAATTTTGAATTTTAATCAGTCCAAAAAAGAATCTGGTGGATAGATTATAGATTGAAAAAATCAACAAAAAAACAAAATAAAACGATAAAAAAAGATTTATTGATGAGAATTTATTAGACATCCCTTGAAACACCCAACAAGAAGCCTTCTGTAGGTCCAAGTAATCCTATGAGCTTGAGTAGCTGATTGCCCCTAGCCATTAAGAGAAGAAAACAACAGTTCATAATACAACTTCAAAAAAGTAAGCATAGAGCATGATAGATCAAACATATGATCTTGACTTTGCATATGTTCTGCTCGAATTGAACTACAGAGGCATGAGGCTGCAGATCCATTCACATGCTCCATCTTCAAGTCTATAAATGCAATTAATGTTTTATCACTCAAAAGATTAGTTTTCTTTTCTTTTCTTTTAGATAAGGCCTCAAACATGTGCCAATAAGCCATACAGTAGTTCATTGAGTATGACAACTTGAGACAAACACAGCTATCTCACAACTCAGGTCACCCTTTTGCATCTGTCAGATCTACGTAGGTTGGCAAAATTTCCAAATTGTTTCCATTGCATAAGAACAACCCATTCTGCACTCTGCAGTTCAGGTTTTTTACAGTTAAGAAATATAACCTAATTGCCTACTGCAGTAGACTGCTTGGGCAGTCCCACTCATCGTGTAATAATTGAGCTCTTGGTTTTTCCATCTGGGCCATCATTGTCGATTCAGACAATCAAGATGGATCACACAATCCATAGATATGAGGTGGTTCCTTCATGCTTAATTTGCCCCTGAAACACTTAATCTACTCTCTGGTCATGTGAATCTGTTTGAAATTTATGGTTTCAAAAATGGGAGTTCAGGTCTATGGTAGAAGCTCCTATATGGTCTCTAAATTAATGGCACTGACTAACGTGTAGGAATCATTTATTTCTTTCTATTTTGGAATTTTTTTTTTTTGTCTAGGCTTTAATCATTCAACCATTTTGCAGGCCAATTTCGGATGTTTCTAGTGATCTTACAATCGAAGTAGGAGCATCAAACTTTGCACTTCACAAGGTAAGAAAAATCTAGTTCATGCAAATGTGCATGCATATAGAACAAGAGTTTAGGATCTAAAACAGCTTCCTGATCTTCTCACCTCTGATACCTTGACATCAATTGTGGTATTCGGTACCAAAAATAATTTCTACCTGTAAATGTTAAAAAAATGGACTGTCGTACGGTGAGAAGAAAAGGAAAAAGATAGAGAAAACTTCACTGGAAACATTAAATTTATGATTCAAATTCTATGCAGTTTCCTCTAGTTTCTCGAAGTGGAAGAATTCGTAAACTGTTGCTGGAAGCGAAAGATTCAAAGATCTCACGCATAAATATCCCTGCTGTACCGGGTGGACCAGAGGGTTTCGAGCTTGCTGCAAAGTTCTGCTATGGAGTAAATTTCGAGATTACACAATCAAATGTTGCTATGTTATGTTGCACAGCCCGTTTTCTGGAAATGACAGAAGATCTTGCAGAGAAGAACTTGGAAGCCCGGGCTGAAGCGTATCTAAAGGAGATGGTGCTTCCAAACATATCAATTTCAATTTCAGTTCTTCACCGATGTGAAACTTTATTGCCCATCTCGGAAGAGATCAATCTGGTCAATAGGCTTATCAATGCAATTGCAAACAATGCATGCAAAGAGCAACTGACCTCTGGCTTGTTAAAGCTTGACCACAACTACCCCGCAAAAACTATGCCACTTATGGAACCAGAAACACCATCAGACTGGTGGGGAAAATCACTCGCAATGCTGAATCTTGATTTCTTCCAAAGAGTATTAACCGCAGTTAAATCAAAGGGTCTAAAACAGGATATGATTAGCAAAATTTTGATAAATTATGCCCATAATTCTCTTCAAGGACTTGTTGTCAGGGACCCTCATTTGGTTAAAGGAAGTCTCTTGGACTTGGAGTCGCAGAAGAAACAAAGAGTCATCGTCGAGGCAATAGTTAGTTTACTACCAACCCAATCAAGAAAGTGTCCAGTTCCAATGGTTTTTCTTTCAAGCTTATTAAAAACTACTATAGCGTCATCAGCAACTACTTCTTGCAGATCTGATTTGGAGAGGAGGATTGGTCTTCAACTTGATCAGGCAATTCTTGAGGACATCCTAATACCAGCAAATTCACATGGAAACAACCACTGCGCCATGTATGATACTGATTCGGTCTTGAGGATCTTCTCTATCTTTCTAAACCTGGATGAGGATGAGGATGAAGATAACAACTTGCGGGATGAGAGTGAGATGGTTTATGATTTTGACAGCCCCGGTTCTCCTAAACAGAGCTCAATTCTAAAGGTATCAAAATTACTGGACAATTTTCTTGCAGAAGTTGCGCTAGACCCAAACTTACTGCCATCAAAGTTTATAGCACTGGCAGAACTACTTCCAGACCATGCTCGTACAGTTAGCGATGGATTGTACAGAGCTGTGGATATCTTCCTCAAAGTTAGTAACTCTTCCTCTACTATTCTCTCTTTGTGTTCACAAAAACAATATGCAGCTCCACCTCCCACTTCATCTTCATGCCTCTAGATTTTTCATTTACAAGATTCAAACACCAGTTTGTGTTTTGTTCATGCTCTATTTACAGGTTCACCCAAACATTAAAGATTCAGAACGCTCCCGACTCTGCAAGACCATCGATTGCCAGAAATTATCTCAAGAAGCCTGCAGCCATGCTGCACAAGATGAAAGGTTGCCAGTACAGATGGCAGTCCAAGTGCTATACTTTGAACAGATCAGGCTCCGAAATGCAATGAATGGGGGACACAACCAGTTCTTCTTCGGTGCATTAAACGGTCAATTCCCTCAACGTTCAGGCAGTGGCGCAGGAAGTGGGGCCATTTCTCCAAGAGATAATTATGCATCGGTTAGAAGAGAGAATCGAGAGCTGAAGCTTGAAGTAGCAAGAATGAGAATGAGGATGACTGACCTTGAAAAGGATCATGTGTCCATGAAACAGGAGCTGGTAAGGTCTCATCCTGCAAATAAGTTCTTCAAATCATTCACCAAAAAATTAAGCAAGCTTAACGCCCTGTTCCGAATCAACGGACTCAAACCCATAGGGGGGAAGGCTAATTCAGAAACAAGGCTCTTATTTCAGAAGAGAAGACGTCACTCGGTTTCATGACTGTAGATGCGTGCGAACAACTTCAAGTTAAAAAAAAAAAAAAAAAAATGCACAGTAAATATAGTGTGATTTCGTCTAATATCAGCTTGGTGGTTTTGGAGTGTTGATGCTGAGTAGCCATGTTTAGTGAGATCGTCGGCTGCTTTTAACTTTTTGTTTGATGAACACTCGAAGGCAGCAGCCGGAACTCAATCAGATTTGTATTCCAAGGTGATGCCTGGAAAATATGTAATGTAATGCGTTTCAAGCAACTCTTTACATCATCTACTTGTAAGAGATTTCTGAGGAGATGAATGATTTCATTACGTACATGCATGAATTACATCATCAGATACTATGGCTAAATGAGCTAATTAAACAATGTGCAACTTTATGTTTGCTTCAGCACAAGCTCGATATTGATACAAAAATTACCCATAGTATTCTATTTAAACATAATCTTATTCTCATTTTTATTATAATACAAAAATTCTATATAAATTGAATTTATGTAAATTAAAGTAGTTTTTGCAATACGCACGAATCTTGTAATCAATTCATTGGCTTCATTAACATAAACCAATCAATTACCAAATATGTAAAATAAAAAGCAAAAATCATTAGCTTTTTTCTCTTGTTAAAATCCACTTAACCACGATATATACTAGAGTTGTTTGTATTAGCCCAATTATATCAATGGAATTCATTATTGCTAAGCCCATAGCTCTACTGTCCAAATCCCTTAAAATTGATAAAAGCCCAATTGGCCTGGCTCGCATGCATTCCTAGACCAATTTTTTTTTTATTATTATAAGGGGCAAACAATTGTTAATTCCATTCCAGCTAATTGTAGCCATACATTTTTTTTTAGAGCATTTCAGCATTTTAATTTAAAGCTAAATTAACTTAAAATTATACAATTCAATTATAATCTCAATTATCTATATATAATTTCAAAATTTAAACATTTAAATTTAATAACTATTAGATCGTTGGTTTGCATTATACTGCAGGTCAGATCAATTTTCTTAATATAAAAAGAAACATCCAGGCATAACTAATGTTTTTCAAGTAGAAAAAAATTAAATCATGTAGGAGTTGATTCTATATGACCCGATTGACTTGACAGATCCAATGACAACTTGAATGATTGGTAAATGCGTAGTTTGACTAAAAAAAATCAAGACGACATCTTTTTTTTTCCAATATTAAGATGAATAAAATTGGATCGACTTGGATCAATCATGGTTAACCTTTCAAATATGCGATTTAGGTCCAAGACAACTTGGATGAAACAAATTATAAAAATCAATTCTCAATCAACATAATGTTGAAAGATGAAATTGAAAAAAATAAAAGGGAAAGCAAATGACCCAAGCCAACCTGTCAAATCCATGATTTAGGTCATAAGACTTGGATAACTCCATAGAAAGTAAATCAAAATAAATTATAAAACCTAATTCTCAATCAATCCAATGTTGAAGTGTCGTCACGTGCATGACATCGAATGGCGGGGCTGCCTCCTAGAATGAAAGGTGGTTGGGTTTAATCATAAAGTTATGATTAGAGGGAGTCATCACTTAGTATTATAGTCAATAGGAAACATATAGTCTACGAGAGTTTGGGTAAGAGGACTAGTTGTGTAGAGGGGAGATGCATCACCCCCAGTATACCTTATCTATGGTAAGTTGTATTGTTAATTGATTGTTATTTTAAGTCGTGTTTCTATTTGTTGGTCTCATCTAAAATTCAAGGTATATTTCCTTTCACGAGAAAGTCTCTACCTTATTGGGTAAAATTCTAACCGCTCTAAAGCCCAAATTTTAACATCACATTTATTTTCTATACTTTACAATATAATTTTATACCCTGAATATTAAAGTCTACAACTAAATTCTAACACCCTGAATACTAATTAAATAAATTAATTGTTTTGGGATTTTTGATACTTTGGCCAAACCCTAATGAATAATCATAAACTAGTTATGATATCAATTTTGTATTTTTAAAACATGATAAAAATGCATTTTTTTTTTGAAAATATGCATAAAAAACTTTTGAAATTTGGACGGATGCAATTAAAACATTTGGTTAATTAATTTTTTTTATATTTTATCTTTTTCCTTTTTTTACCATCTATTTATAAAAAAAAAGTAATACGAAAATGCAACACACACATACATTCTCTTTTTTACTATATTTTTTACTCCACAATTACATGTTTAAAAACCACCAAAATTCGAAATTGTAACAATAATTTAAACACACACATTAAACATTTAAAATTAAAAAAATCAACCTTCCAAAAGTTGAAATAATTTGAAGAAGTTGCTGGAAACTCAAGTTCCATGTCGGAAAACCTCTGAAATTGCAAAAATAGTCCACGTGCCGCCTTTGGTGATGATGAAAAATAGGTGGATTGGAAACACCTCTTTCTTCTCTTTCTTCCTATACTAGCGGTGAGGGATACTACCACTTGCAAAACCAAGAAAAATCCATAAAAAGTAGTTCATTTTATTTTGATTTTTAGTTTCACTTTTTTCTTTTCTCTTATAGGTGGCTAACTTGGAGAAGAAAGAGAGTTGCTGGTCATTGGAGAGATAGAGTTGTGGATGGCTTGGATAAGAGAGGAGAAGTCATTTGCAATGGTACTCACATCAATGATTCTGTTGGAGTTAGCGTTGTTGGATCTGCTATTGGCGGGGGTTGCTTTGATGTTAAGGAGCTGGTGCTTGCTGATGAAGGAATGTGGTCAATGGTGATGGTGTTTGGCTAGCGGTGATGTCAGCTGTGAGGAAATGGCTAGACACAAGGGCTTTTCACAATGTTGGTGAGTTGATTTTTATGGTGGCTTCAGGTGGATGGATGAGAGGAGGACATCGTGAGGTAGAGGATTGCACGGTAAGGGGTTACTCATGGTTGTTGTGAGCTGTGGTGAAGAGGAGAAAGGTTGGTGTGAAGGTTGGTATTGTGACTAACCATCGATGAGAAGTTGATAGCTGTGGGTAGAGAGGAGGGAGTTGTCTTGAGTAGTGGTGGTTCATGGATGGTGGCTGACTTACGGATGAAAGGTGTGGCTAGTGTTTATGGAGAAATGAAAGGTGAAGAGAGGAAAGACTTTGATATTTTTATTTATGTGTTTGTTTTTTCTTTTTATAGTAAAGGGATGAGGGAGAGATCTGGTTCTTTGGTTTTAGGTTTTTTCGGTTGGCAGCTGGTTTAGGTTTATTAGGGGCTTGAGTTTTTTTCTTTTGTGTGTGTGGAAGATTTGAAGAGAAAAGTATGGGAAACATGTTTTTTGGTTTTTATTTATTTGTTTATTTTCTTTGGCCTCCCCCACTTGTGTGACATTCCTTCACCATTTCATAGGCAAAAGTTTTTGTTTTCTTCCTCTCAATTGCTTGGTCCCCAAGCAACTTAAATTTTTTGGTCTCATTTTCTTCCTTTTCACTATTGATCCCTTTGCTAATTTATTAATTTTTGTATTTTGAAAAAAGCAACATCAATGTCGACTCAACGAGAAGAATTAATTTGTGATTTTTTTATTAATACCCGAACGTGTTGAAAATAGATTTTTGAATTCTTTTGAAAAGTTGTTGAAATTCTGAAAATGATGAAAATACATAAAGAACATTATTTTTTGTATTTTAAAAATATTTTCAAAATTGGTTTATGATAGTTGTCACTCTCTTTATAATACTTGTGACAAAAAGTCTCATAAGAGACATTTGATAGTAAGCTTGTAAAGAAGAAAAGATAAAAAGATATGGATATTACCAAACAAAAAGTTATTGATCCTTTCAAAAGTGTTGAAGTGAGAGCTTGAAAGCGCACTAAAAAAAAAGATATGGCTAGAAAGCACATAATTTGAAAGGTGAAGGCTTGAAATCACACTCTGAAAGAAAAAGATAGGGCTAAAAAGCACATTATCTAGTGGGTGAGGGCTAGAAAACATACTCAGAAAGGAGATAAATAGGGCTAGAAAGCGCATTATCTGATGGGTGAGGGCTAGAAAGCACACTTAAAAGAAAATGGATAGAGCTAGAAAGCGCATTATCCAATATACGAGGGTTAGAAAGTGCACTCAAAAGAAAAGAAATAGGGTTATAAAGCATACTATCTAATGGGTGAGGGCTATAAAGTTCACTTAAAGAAAATAAATAGGGCTAAAAAGCGCATTTTTTGGTATGTGAGAGATAAAAATTGCACTCGAAAGAAAAGAGATAGGGCTAGAAAGTGCATTATTTAATAAGTTAGGGCTAGAAAATGCATTCAAAAGAAAAATGATAGGGTTAAAAAGTGCATAATTCGGTATGCGAAGGCTAGAAAACGCACTCAAAAGAAAAGAGACAGGGCTAGAAAATGCACCATCTAATGGGTGAGAGCTAGAAAGTGCACTTTAAAGAAAATGGATAGAGGTAGAAAGCACAATATCCGATATGTGAGTACTAGAAAGCACACTCAAAAGAAAAGAGATAGATCTACAAAGCACCTTATCTGATGAGTGAGGGTGGGAAAACACACTCAAAACAAAATGGATAAGGTTAGAAAGCATAATATTAGGTATGCAAGGGCTAGAAAATGTACTTGAAAAAAAAAGATACGGCTAGAAAGTGCACTATATGATAGGTGAGAGCTAGAAAGCACACTTAAATAAAATGGATATGGCTATAAAGTGCACTATTCGGTGTGCGAGGCTTAGAAAACGCACTTGAAAGAAAAAAGATAAGGCTAGAAAGCGCACTATCCGATGGGTGAGGGTTAGAAAACACACTCAAAAGAAAATGGATCGGGTTAGAAAATGCACTATATGGTATGCAAGGGCTCGAAAGCGCACTCGAAAGAAAAAGATAGGGCCATAAAACATATTATCTGATATGCGAGGGGTAGAAAATGCACTTAAAAGAAAAGAGATAGGGCTAGAGAGCGCACTTTCTAATAGCTGAGGGTTAGAAAGCGCACTTAAAAGAAAATCAATTCTAATATGCTTTCTAAAATCTAGGTTTTTAAGTAGTGAGAGCCTTGATGGGATGAGAACATTACTAGATTTTTTTGCTACAGTCGTACTAGACTTTTTCTTTGTTAAAACCTTGTTGAGTTTTAATCAAACAGAGCCTTGCTAGGTTCTTTTACTAGTGTTTTGCTGGACTCTTTCTTGTTAAACCTTGTTGGGTTTAGGATGATCTTAAGCCTTATTGGGCTTTGGAACTTTGTTGGATTCCTGTTTGTTGATGTCTTACTAGACTTCATTAAGGATTATTTATTATGCAATTCCTACATAAAAAAAAAATGTACAATGCTTTTAAATATTACGCATGCATCTTTACCTGATTTTCAAATATAAGCTCCCCCTTCTTGCAAATCATTTTATGATAGATGGAAAGGTTTGTGCAACCGATTTGGCCTTTTAGTTGCTTAGCTTAAATCTTCAGCCCATTAAGATTTTGCCCATGTGTTTGATGTGTTTGATTGCCTCTTAATCGCATCAGCCCACTAGGGTTTTTCCCTTGTGATTAATGTGCTTGATTGCTTCTTTATTGCACAGCCTGAACCTTTAGGCAATAAATAAAGCTTTGCTCAGTTAATCATTCTTTGAGAAGTGACAAACTTTCTTAGTCATGATGTTGCCCTATAAGTCAAATGATGCACCCCAATTTGTGTTATTCTTGCTCAATTGCCCACTCATTTTGATGGAGAAACGGTGCTCCATTACTCTTTTATCTGAATGGGTTTATCAAGTCATCTGTTGTCAATAACTGCTGCAAATTGCCCCCAACTGATGCATTCATGTGATAACACTTTTTATGTATTATAACAATTCTTCAAAGAGTAAACTGAATTATTAGACATGAAGATTGTAAACCCCGGGAAAAAAAAATCAACGTTGGATTAAATTAAAAAAAAATAAACTAAACTAAAAGTTGTGGGGTGAAATTATAAGAAAAGAAAAGAGGTTTAACTTAATTATAAGAAGAAAAAAAGACGTGGGGGAAAAATGATACACTTAAAGAAAATGGGGCTTAAATGAAAATAAGAATAATTATAGAGCATAAATACTCCTCTTCTCACCAAAAATCTGCAGCAATAGTAAGGAAAGAAAATAGGGAGTTTTTGTATCCATTTTTGCAAATCAAGAGAGAAGCACCAAAATTTTAAGAACACATCTAAGATTAAGGGTTATAGGTAGAATAAACACTGGTGGGCAAGAGATTAACAAGAAAATTTGAACAAGAAGAGAAGAGAGGAGGGTCGGCTGTCATTTGAAAGAAAAATAGGGAGTTGAAGATCGAAATTTTGATTCTTACTGGGTAAGGTGTTCTAAATATGGTCTTATGAGTCATTTCAAAGTCGATTATAAATTGATCCCTATATATTGACTAACTAAGGAAATTGGTCTTGCTCAATTTGGAGTTATAGAACTCCAGCTATGAGACACCAACCGAGATTGGGTCATGACAGACCCTGTAGGGCAGTAGGTAATGTTTGTTGATGAGCAATTTTGATTGTCTTAGAGGTAGAACTGGGTTATCCTTCCTTCAGAGAACTTGTAGCCTGGTGTCTTAGCTTTCCAACGAGACCAATCTCGATTGAAATGGAGTTCTATAACTCTAGATATAGTTAAAAATCTGAGGAGAGGTCGGACAGTAACAATTCAATATCAAGACAGTAACAGTCCAATGTTTGTTGATGAGAAATTTTGACTGTCTTAGAGGTAGCGGATAATAACATTTCAATATCAAGACAGTAACAGTTGGACAATAACAGTCTAATGTGTGTTGATGAGCAATTTTGACTATCTTAGAGATGAGCAATTTTGACTGTCTTAGAGGCAGAGCTGGGTTCTCCTTCATCAGAGAACTTGTAGCCTTGTGTCTTAGCTTTCCAATGAGACCAATCTCGCTTGAAATGGAGTTATATAACTCTAGATATAATTAAAACTCTGAGGAGAGGTCGGACAGTAACAGTCAATGTCTAGACAGCAACAGTTGGACAGTAACAGTTCGAGGTTTAAACAGTAACAGTTCAAATATTAAGAAATGACTGAAAGAAAGACTTATTGGCTGTTGATATGGTTATTTTAAAACATATCCTTGAGTGAGGAAAATTTATGAGATAAACCTGTGATTTGCGGGAGGGACCACAGGCGTGCGGCAACGACAACAGCAAGGGAGCACGAGTAGTGCTTCTATTGCAAGTAGGTAAATCACACCTATACTTTCTAGTTAAATTCCATGATTAACATGTTACCAATGTGATATGTGAATTACAAAATATTGGATATTAGGTGAATGGTTGTTGTGTGAATTGTCAAGTAATGAAATTATCGCTGACAATGGAAATGTGAGAAGTGTGATTTGAGGTGTGAACTAGCATACATTTAGTGTATGTTAGGATCCCGGGTAAGAGGATCGCTTTGTTTGGACTAACATACATTTAGTGTATGTTAGGATCCCAGATAAGGGGATCAAGCATGTATTGGCTAGCATACATTTAGTGTATGTTAGTAGTTAAATTCCATGATTAATATGTTACCAATGTGATATATGAATTACATAATATTGGATATTAGGTGAATGGTTGCTATGTGAGTTGTCAAGTAATAAAATTATCGCTGACAATGGAAATGTGAGAAGTGTGATTTGGGGCGTGAACTAGCATACATTTAATGTATGTTAGGATCCCGGATAAGGGGATCAACCATGTATTGACTAGCATACATTTAGTGTATGTTAGGATCCTGAGTAAGGGGATCACCTTACATCGACTCCTAGGGGATGATGATGATGATACCAGTGAAATTGGTATCGGTAATGTGTTATGCAGAAATAATCATGATTGATCTTATAAAATCTAGAAATGGGGGTTGATAATGGGAGGGGAAATGATTTTTAGTAGTTGAAGAATAAAGATTCTAATGAAAGTCAGAAGGGAGAAGTGAACAGAATATGAATGCATGTTGCCCTTTTTAAATTGTTAGATATTTGTGTTGTTATATTTATTGTGATATTCTTGTTTCAATAATATGTATCTTGTTTCAAGACCATCACATGCACGACAAGAGTAGATCCTAACTTATGTTCACTTCTTGTAATCTAGGTTCTAGGGAGTATACCCTTGTATTTTGTAAACATGGAACTGTTTGTATAACTTAATTTGTATAATTAATGTTTAAATTTGATTAAATGAACTTAACTCTATAGTTCATATAACCACGTTCCATGTATGCGTATTTATATTTTTATCCATGCATAATGATAATTGTTATATAATGTATATCAAAAATATTGTGCTTGATATGTATGATGATGTTTGTGGGATTGAGACCTAGGATGATTGGGTCAGGATTGAGTTAGGAGATACGGGTTATTAGAAGTGTAAACAGGTT
>Ga0307517_10010490_pt1 | contig 12963 bp, 15 predicted proteins | sample 23_EM_MG_FD_194515 | JGI IMG/M metagenome (GOLD analysis project Ga0307517, IMG submission 194515) | Populus trichocarpa ectomycorrhiza microbial communities from riparian zone in the Pacific Northwest, United States - 23_EM | ecosystem: Host-associated > Plants > Roots > Unclassified | place...
CTAGGTCACATTCATAGAGTTCCCTGCGGTAGACGGTAAAGAAGTCGGCGCATGAACCGTTTGCCCTCGATGGTCTAAATAACTCTTTGGGTGGTGGGTGTGGTGGTGGATGACTAATGCCCCGGTGGCGATCGGACGGAAAGGACATGTCAAGTCGAGTCGAGCTGGACGACGGTGGGTTCTTGTGTTTTTGGTGCCACCCGATCCTCTGAAGAAAGGGCGGTACCTGTTGTCGTGGCGGCCCTGACCCTGAGGTTGAGGTTGATCGACTCGTGTTGTGATCCGCCTCTCGGTCTACGCCGGTGGTTACCCAACCGGAGCGACGACGTGGGTGTTGCCGTGCCACGCGTTAAGAGCGTTTTTTTTTTTTTTTTTAAAATTCGAGCGTTAAGAGCGTGGAAGTCGACACATTTCATCGTGGGTGACAGTTGCCGGTGTTTGCGTCCATCACAGACTTATTGAGCTTAGCGCAGATTCGTCAACGTACTGTCAGACATCGTCGTCTCCGATGGGCCTCGTGGATCAAGGCAGGCGTCGGGTACTTATACCATTTCGCTGACGGCAGGCACTCCATTTACCCGTAAACCTTCACCGCACCGGAGGATATTCCCCATGTCCTCATACAATCCCTTGAATCAACTCCGCCGTCTCGACAAGTCTTCTCCCGAGTTTTACGATCAAGTCAGCGAAATATTCGGTGGGGAAGAGTATAAGCAATGGGTGCGAAACCATCGAGGCAACGATCTGGTGGGATTCATTAATCATCTGGACAAGGTATGTCATCGTGTCTCACCTCTTTGCTCCCTACTCAAGCCATTATAGACCCTTGACGGCCTCGATCCCGCAAATCCTGCTTTCCAGAAATTCCTGTATGAGCTCAGACACGTATGCGGCGCCAGAAAGACGCTACCAACATCGTATACACTTTCCCCCTCCTTTCTGATTATCCATGGTCAGCCGGTCGCTTCGGGAGGTTCTGGCGAAGTGTACAAAGGGACCCTTAAGAGTAAGGGATTGAAGATCTGCGTCAAACGCGTTCGTGTAAACTCCAAGGACGGTCCGACGAAAGCTACGAAAGTGTGTTTCCCTATCGTTTTCCCATTCCGTCGTTTCTGATGAGACGCATAGACCCTCTACAACGAGGTTGCAGTGCGGAAACACTTGGAACACCGAAACATTGTCCCCTTCCTGGGTATCACTTCCACTCCCCTCCAGCTTATTTCGGAATGGATGCTCAACGGAGACCTGGTCGAATACATCAAGAAACACCCCGCCGCAGACCGACTTCGCCTTGTGTGTGTTCCTGCTGTTATATTTGATCTCTGCTTATTCTCCCCATCAGCTATCCGATGTGGCCACAGGTCTTCACTTTCTCCACTCCCTTAACGTAGTCCACGGTAATCTCAAGGGGGTACGTGATTTCCTGAAGTCCCGTTTTGGATCATACTGACGCGTGTAAAGTCAAATGCCCTCGTGGATGCCACGATACGTGCACGGATCACGGATTTTGGCCCTGCTACTGCCACTCAAAACCTGGATTCGATACGAAGCACCTCGGAGGGTTATGGTCGTGCTGCTCAATGGACCGCACCAGAGATCCTGAGCGAGAAAGGGACATTTAGCAAAGAAGCCGATGTTTTCTCTTTCGCGATAGTCATGATCGAGGTGCGTTACGAATGGGTCCTTGTTGAGCTTTGGTTCACTGTTATTCCGTACCGCCACAGGGATTTACCGGCACGGCTCCATTTAATAATAGTCCTGAAGTGACAGTGACGGAAATAATGAACGGCAAGCGCCCCTCTCGACCAACCCATACGACTTGTACAGACGAGTTGTGGATATTGATCCAACGTTGTTGGCACCCGGATCCTCGCTTGCGCCCTGGAGTTTCACAGGTATTAGAACCCCTTACACGGTCCTCACAGCGTGGCTCGTGAGTTCTCCCATCCTGGCGATCACGCATTCAGTGACCTCACTGTTCTCCCACGCACAGGCCTCCCCCTCCCGTAAAACCGCCCACTCAAAGGTTTAGTTACGCTTCAGCCCTAAAGAAAGCGCAACAAGAACCACCCCCAGGACACGGACTGGTGGGGTTGGATCCCACTTCGCTCTCCAATACAGTTTCTCCGTCTCCCCACCCCGCTCCGCAAATCTCTTCCCAGAAGGGGAACTACACCAGTGACCCTCCAGAGAGCCATAATAGGAGCACGGGGATGGATGAGAGCCGGAGCGTGAAACCACACGCTAGTTCCCAGGCACTGTTGCAGGGTCCGCCATTCGACGCAGATTACAACCGTTCTGTATCTCGTGCAAACCTCCAGAATACTCTTGGTGGCAGGAACGCGTCGAGAAGAGACGTGAGTGGCAAAGAGTCTCGTGAGTGATCGGTTCGTAAGCTCGTTTTTGCCGTTTCTAAAAACTGTGTAGGATCGGATCTCGAACGTGGCTCGGACGGCAACGATGAGGGGAAGTATTGGTCCAGGGCGCGACAGGACAACCTCGGGGCATCTCGTGTGTTCCTTCTTTCAACCCTTTCTACCCGTGCCTTACACCGGTGCAGGTTCGGTTATGAATGTAGGTGACGGATACCACCAAGGTGGTCAGAATCGAAACCGCTCTCGTGCGCCCCTTCATCTGATTATATCCTCAAGGTTGGTGACATCCCAGACAGACGTGAATCTACCGAACAACCCATCCCAAGATCATCTGGGACAGTACAACCGATCTAGTGCGTCGATTTCTCCCATCCTACTGGAATTACCAAACGAATGACTTGGAACTCGCAGGGGCTGATCTGCATGATGGGGGCAGGAATGCTTCCCGTCCCGACCTCCCGAACACAGGTGGTGAGGCCCTTTTAAGGCGAAAATCCAGAAAGGATGGTTCGGGTGCAAACGTTGGTCGTACATCCAACAACGCTTCTCGTGGGTGTCATACATCCCCTGACCTCGGGCTATTCTGAGTTCTTTGTGTGTCAGGCCCAGATTTGCGAGCCGGGAATAAATCTCGCAACCAGTCTCGCATAGATGTCAGCGAAACACTCCCCAAGGAACAGGAGACACCGCTACCTCAGATGCATCAGGACCAGCGAAAGCTACTGCAGAAACTGGAGCCACTTGCCGGAACATCGGACCCACGAATGGATGGTGTGTTTCCCTCGCGCAAGTGAGATCGCAGTGATGTTAAGCCCAATCCTGACTTTGCAGGTGGTCCTCAGGGCGGCCAAGGACGAGAGACCAAAAATGCTTCGGATGATGCATTGGGTGGGTACACAAAGCCAGACTCCTTTGTGACTTAATTCATCAGGGGCCCTGTTAACTGACCACGCACCACTCAGACTCTCCACTCTGGAACAAATTGCTCAAAAAAGCCCTCACCGCGGATGCTCGCGTCTCTCTGATTACCACAATATTCTCGGGCCAGAATAAGGTCGGAATTCCCAAACAACTCTCTCGAGAAGATGCCCAGATCTTTGTCGATATGATAGACATAGACGAGGTGAGCGTCTGTACTAAAGAACTGGTAGATGGACTCTGACTTCCACCCCCTATTCACCTGTCGGTTAGTTGATGAACAGCCTCCCACCACAGATTCGCAGGAAGTTTCATTTTGCTGTGTATAAGGTCTGCGGCCGCCACACCCTGGTTCCGCAATCACTGGAAATTCCGCTTTGTTATAACCCGAACGAAAAATCGGCATGTCACGGCGGGTTTGCGGATGTATGGAAGGGTCGATATCGCGGCAAGGAGGTCGCAGCCAAGGTTCTGAGGCCACGACCAACGGATGACCTGGAACGGGTTAGAAGAGTAGGTCGCGGACGATACCCTCTCGACCTGTTATATCCATTGACAAGTGATCACGTATGGCAGAACTTCTGCAAGGAGGTCGTAGGGTGGAAGACCCTCCATCATCCAAATGTGCTGCCACTGTTAGGTGTTACGACGACCGATAATCGGCTCGTGATGGTATCGGAGTGGATGACGAATGGTAACATCACCGAGTTTTTGAAGGTGAATCCCAATGTAGATCGGTTGGAACTCGTACGTTTTTTTTTTTCCATTCAAGGTCCTTGTCCCTTGTCTTTGGTTATCATTGACAATCACGTGTTTACTGTAGTTGAGAGATGCCACTAGGGGATTGATCTATATGCATGACCAGGGGATAATTCACGGTGATCTCAAAGGGGTATGTTTCCAAATCCTATACCAGCCTCCTGCGCACACCTTACTGGCTCTAAGGCGAATATTCTGATCGACAAGAGCGGTCATGCCTGTTTGGCAGACTTCAGTTTACTCACGATCGCCTCGGATCAGTCAACTGTTGTAGTGTCGTGCTTAGAGGGTGGCGCAATTCAATGGATGAGCCCGGAGCTCCTCTACCCGGAGCGCTTCAATTTGGTGAAGAGTCGCCCGACAGAGAAATCAGATTGCTATGCGATGGGGATGGTGATATACGAGGTTCTCAGTGGACAAACACCATTTTCCCAATCTATTCTCTCCGCTACCATCGCGAAGGTTCTGGAGGGAAAACGTCCTGAGAGACCTGAAGGAGAGGAAGGGAAATCATTCACAGATGCTATATGGAGGCTGTTGGAACTTTGTTGGAAACATCAACCAAGCGACCGGGCAAACGCAAGAGCTGTACTCGCGTGTTTAGATGACAGTGGCCAGCCGGATGGCACATCGAGCAGTTATGGTGTGTATTCTTGCTTTACCTCAGCCACACCCTTGATGATCCTTACGGTGTGTTAGGCCCACCCCCGTCACCGCAATTTCCAAGTGTTGACAGTACGTTCCCCGTTTTCCTTCGTTGATCCAAAACCGATTCATTAACATATAATTGTTTGCCAGCGACCAATCCCACGACTACAGATGTGGCTGGGCGCGGGCCTCTGGAGGGGGAAGAGAGGGGGGCTGCGGAACTCGGGGAAGAGTTTGGGGTACGTTGTAGTTCTCCTGTATTCCCGCGCAACACCATTCTGATTATATCACAGAGGAAAAGTCAGGAGGAAATCGGGCGTAGGAAGAGCAAGAAAGGGGGTGAAGAAGGTGCAACAATGGCTGGAAGGTCCCAAGAGGCCGACGATCAGGAGAAGCTTGAGGTATATTGCAATTCCTTCTCTCCCGGAGGGCAACATTTTGATTCTGTTACGTGAGAAAAAAAAGGAGGCTCAAGTAAAGAAGACAGAGGTTAGCGTGCCCCCGGGACCCACCCCTCCTATGATCATAGGAAGGGGTCAGAACACGCCTCAACCAGCGGAACCCAAAAAGAGTACGTGTAGCCTTTCATATAATGACCTCTTGCTGATTACGAGTTGCGATAGCATGCTTCTGCTGCTGAAGGATGGATGGCAATTTTGGGAAACTTGGTGTGGGCCTATCTGCGAGCTCGGTTTCGATTGTGTGAACCGGGGACAGCGTATCCCTCGAATGCGTTCCCATGGTTCCCATGCAGTAAGCAGGGACGACCGAAGGAATTGTAGTTGCTATGGATATACCAAGTGTCCCAGGTTGAACTCGAGTACAGGCATTTGTTGCAATCGAGCGGTTACTCCCACGCAACGGAGCCAGAGTACCACTGGCCTATGTGACGTTGATACGCTCTACACGGCTCAAAAGCCTGGCCTTAAGCCCGTCCGTCGGAAGTTCTCGGTCGGGGGTCAGATGGATGAGTTTGTATTCGTAGCACTGTGGTAAAAGCGGTTGGAATTCCCACAGGCATGCATACTACGGGTAATCACATGCACACCTTGAGTTCAAGAACCGTGGAAGTATCGCAGGCGGTTCCTCCTCATCTAGTCGAGGATACGGTGTAGCTACGACACGCACACTTCTTGGAAGTCCCCGACCAGAGAACCTCCATAGATGGCGTGAAAGGCGGTCACACGAGAAAGGCGTCAATTCCATCGGCTGGGACATATACGCAGGGGATATTGGGTGAATTAAACGACGACGGTCCGTTGGTAATAATACTCCAATCAATTCAATCTACGGATCGTAAGGGAGGGAGGGCTCTAAGAGGGACGACCGGAGAAGAACGTCGCGGCAAGTGCGAAACAAAGTGCAAGGTGGCACCACAACAGCGACAGCGCGGCTTGTTACCCAAAGATGTCGCCCACCCAAGCAACAAGGCCAGTCGAAGCATCATCGGGAGGCTTTCAACGATAAGATCAAAATTCCACCCCCCCCCAACTCTTCCGACTTGCGCTGCCTATCACGGCTCCGCGTGGGGCAGAGCCTCCACAGTTCCTAAGGTACCGGTCGACCCACTGCTTCCCGAGCACCGCGAGGGACGCGACGAAGAGGGAACTTGCGATGCTGACGTGGAGTAACGACCAGACTGTGGTGATCTCGGGTGGGGACCGATCCAGGTGATGGGGCTGGGGCCCGCATCAGAGAAGAAGGGGTTATTTAGTGTTGACGAGGAGCCATATCCAGGTGGCAGTGATCTCGTTCGGTCGAATTCCAGCTCAGATTGAGCACCGAGTAAGAGAGTTAAGCTGGAAAGACCGGCCTACGCGCTGCGAAGTTCGTTGAGGAGACTGGCGATGTAGGGAAGGAGACGAACTGACGAAGATGAGGGAGATGTCAAGATCTTCGCTATATTTCGTCGGGTAACCTTGGTCACACTCGTAGGGTTCTCTGTGGTAGACGGTGAAGAAGTTGACGCGTCAACCGTTTGTTCTCGATGGTCCGAATAGCTCCCCGAATGGGTGATACTAGGTGTGGTGCTAGATGGCTGATGCTCCGGCAGCGGCTGAACAGAAAGGATACGTCACGTCGAGTCGAGTTGGGCGGCGGTGGGTTCTTGTGCTGTTGGTGGTACCCGATCCTCTGAGAAGAGGGTGGGATCCGTTGTCACCCTGGACGAAGATGGGAGAAGAAGGTTGACGCTGATCGACTCGAGTTGCGATCCGTCTCTCGGTCTTCGCCGGTGGCTTCCGCGCGTTAATAGCGTGGAAGTCGGCACGTTTCATCGCGGACACCGGTTGCCGGTGCTTGCGGACGTCCCAGACTTATCGAGCTTAGCGCAGATTCATCAACGTACAATCAACCATTGTCGCCTTTGATGGGCCTCGTGGATCAAGGCAGGCGTCGGGTACTTATACCATCTCGTTAACGGCAGGCACTCCATTCACCCGTAAGCCTTCACCGCACTGGAGGATATTCCTCATGTCCTCATACAATCCCTTGAATCAACTCCGCCGTCTCGACAAGTCTTCTCCCAAGTTTTACGATCAAGTCAGCGAAATATTCGGTGGGGAAGAGTATAAGCAATGGGTGCGAAACCATCGAGGCAACGATCTGGTGGGATTCATTAATCATCTGGACAAGGTATGACATCGTGTCTCACTTGTTTGCTCCCTACTCAAGCCACTGTAGACCCTCGACGGCCTCGATCCTGCAAGTCCCGCTTTCCAGAAATTCCTGTATGAGCTCAGACACGTATGCGGCACCAGAAAGATGCTACCAACATCATACACACTTTCCCCCTCCTTTCTGATCATCCACGGTCAGCCGGTCGCCTCAGGAGGTTCTGGTGATGTGTACAAGGGGACTCTCAAGAGTAAGGGATTGAAGGTTTGCGTAAAACGCGTTCGCGCAAACTCCAAGGACGGTCCGACAAAAACTACGAAAGTGCGTTGTCCTGTCGTTTTCCTAGTCCGTTGTTGCTGATAAAACGTGTAGGCCCTTTACCAGGAGGTCGCAGTGCGGAAACATTTGGAACACCGAAGCATTATTCCCTTCCTGGGTATCACTCCCACCCCTCTCCAGCTTGTTTCAGAATGGATGCCCAATGGGGACCTGATCGAGTACATCAAGAAGCACCTCAGTGCAGACCGACTTCGTCTAGTGTGTATCCCTGCTGTTACGTTTGGTCCCTGCTTACTCCCCCCCCATTAGCTATCCGATGTCGCTGCGGGCATTCACTTTCTCCACTCCCTTAACGTAGTCCACGGTAATCTCAAGGGGGTACGTGAGTGTCTGAAGCCCTGTTCTGTGACCGTACTGACGCGTGTAAAGTCGAATGTCTTTGTGGATGTCACGATACGCGCACGAATCACGGATTTTGGCCCTGCTATTGCCACTCAAAACCTGGATTCGATACGAAGCGCCTCGGGGGGTCATGGTCGTGCTGTTCAATGGACCGCACCAGAGATCCTGAGCGAGAAAGGGTCATTTAGCAAAGAAGCCGATGTTTTCTCTTTCGCGATGGTCATGATTGGGGTGGGTTACGAATGGGTTGTTCTTGTTGAGCTTTGGTTCACTGTTATTCCGTGCCACCACAGGGGTTTTCCGGCGCCGCTCCATTTAATAATAGCCCTGAAGTGACAGTGGCGGAAATAATGAGTGGCAAGCGCCCCCCTCGACCGACCCATACGACTTGTACAGACGAGTTGTGGACACTGATCCAACGTTGTTGGCACCCTGATCCTCGCTTGCGTCCGGAATTTTCAGAGGTGATAGAACCCCTTGTTCAGTTCTCACAGCGTGGCTCGTGAGTTCTCCCTCCCTGGCGATCACGGATTCAGTGACCTCACTGTTTTCTCACGCGTAGGTCTCCCCCTCCCGTAAAACCGCCCACTCAGAAGTTTAGTTACGCTTCAGCCCTAAAGAAAGCGCAACAGGAACCACCTCCAGGATATGGACCAGTGGGGCCGGATCCTCCTTCGCTCTCCAACACAGCTTCTCCATCTCCCCGCTCCACTCCGCAAATCTCTTCCCAGAAGGCGAACTACACTAGTGACCCTCCAGAGAGCCATGGTCGGAGCACGGGGATGGATGAGAGTCGGAGCGTGAGACCACACGCTAGTTCCAGGGCAATATTGCAGGGTCCGCCATTCGACGCAGATTACAACCGTTCTGGATCTCGTGCTAACCTCCAGAATACTCTTGGTGGCAGAAATGCGTCGAGAAGAAACGTGAGTGGCAAAGAGTCTCGTGAGTGATCAGTTCTTAAGCTCGTTTTTGCCGTTTCTAAAAGTTGCGTAGGATCGGATCTCGAACGTGGCTCGGACGGCAACGACGAGGGGAAGTACTGGTCCAAGGCGCGACAGGACAACCTCGGGGCATCTCGTGTGTTACTTCTTTCGACTCTTTCTACCCGCACCTTATACCGGTGAAGGTTCGGTTGTGAATGTAGGTGACGGGCACCACCAAGGCGGTCAGAATCGAAACCGCTCTCGTACGTTTCTTCGTCTGATTATATCCTCAAGGCTGATGACATCCCGGACAGACGTGAATCTACCTAACAACCTATCCCAGAATCATCTGGGACAGCACAACCAGTCTAGTACGTTTATTTCGCCTGTCATACTGGAATTACCAAACGAATGGTCTGGAACTCGCAGGGGCTGATCTGCATGATGGGGGTGGGAACGCTTCACGTCCCGAACTCCCGAACACCGGTGGTGAGACCCTTCTAAGGCGAAAATCCAGAAAGGATGGCTCGGGTACAAATGTTGGTCGTACATCCAACCACGCTTCTCGTGAGTGTCATACATCCCCTGATCTCGAGCTATTCTGAGTTCGTGTGTCAGGCCCAGATTTGCGATCCGGGAATAAATCTCACAACCAGTCTCGCGTAGATGTCAGCGAACCACTCCCCAAGGAACAGGAGATACCGCTCCCTCAGATACACCAGGACCAGCGAAGGCTACCACAGAAACCAGAGCCACTCGCTGGAACATTGGACCCACGAATGGATGGTGTGTTTCCCTCGTGCAAGTGAGATCGCAGTGATACTAAGCCCATTCCTGACTTTGCAGGTGGTCCTCAGAGCCGCCAGGAACGAGCGGCCAAAAATGCCCCGGGAGATGTGTTGGGTAGGTGCACAAAACCAGACTTGCTCGTAACCCAACCTATAAGAAACCCTATCAACTGACCGTGGATCGTTCAGACTCTCCACCCTGGAAAAAATTGATCAGAAACTCCCTCACAACGCGTGAGCGTGTCCGTCTAATTACCACAATGTTCTCGGACCATAATCAGGTCGAGATACCCGAACGCCTCTCTCCAACGGAGGATGCTCAGACCTTTATCGATATGATGGACATAGACGAGGTAAGTTTCAGTACTAAAGGATGAACGGATGGACCCCGACTCAAACTTCCGCCCCCTGTCCCCTGTCGGTTAGGTGGTGAACGGCCTCACATCACAGGTTCGCAAGAATTTCCTGCATGTTGTATACGGGGTCTGCGGCCGCCAAGCCCTGGTGCCGCGATCACTAGAAATCTCAATTTTCTATAACCCGAACGAGAAACCGGCGTCTCACGGCGGGTTTGCGGATATATGGAAGGGTCAATATTGCGGCAAGGAGGTCGCAGCCAAGGTTTTGAGGCCACGCCCAAAGGATGACCCCGAGCGGGTTAGAAGAGTAAGTTGCTGATGGTACTCTCTCGACCTGTTACGCCCATTAACAAGTGATCACGTGCGGCAGAACTTCTGCAAGGAAGTCGTAGGGTGGAAGACCCTCCGTCATCCAAACGTGCTGCCGCTGTTAGGTGTTACAACGACAAATGATCGGCTTGTGATGGTATCGGAGTGGATGACGAATGGTAACATCACCGAGTTTTTGAAGAAGAATCCCGATGTGGATCGGTTGGAACTCGTACGTTTGTTTCTTTTTCATTCAAGGTCTTTATCTTTGGTTGTCGTTGACAATCACGTGTTTACTGTAGTTGAGAGACGCCACTAAGGGATTGATCTATATGCATGACCAGGGGATAATTCATGGTGACCTCAAAGGGGTACGTTTCAGAATCCCTTACCGGGCTCCTGCGCATACCTTACCTGCCCATAAGGAGAATATTCTGATCGACAACAACGGTTGCGCCTGTTTGGCAGACTTCGGTCTACTCAGGATAGTCTCAGACCAGCCAGCCGCTGCAGTGACACGCACAGAGGGCGGCACGATTCAATGGATGAGCCCGGAGCTCCTCTACCCGGAACGCTTCAGCTTGGAGAAGAGTCGTCCCACAGAGAAATCAGATTGCTATGCGATGGGGATGGTGATATACGAGGTTCTCAGCGGACACATACCGTTCTCCCAATCTATTCAATCCGCTGTCATTGGGAAGGTTCTAGACGGCAAACGTCCTGAGAGACCTAAAGGAGAGGAAGGGAGACTATTTACAGATGCTATATGGAGGCTATTGGTACTTTGTTGGAAAGATCTACCAAGTGACCGGGCGGACGCAAGAGCCGTACTTTCATGTTTAGAGGGGAATCCACCCTCCGTGTGGTCACCTAATGTGGACAGATTTTCGGGGGTGGATGGTGATGACCAGCTAGATGTCGCATTGACCACTTCTGGTGCGTATTTTCGTTTCACCTTGGCCTCACCCTTCGTTACCCATGCGGTGTTTTAGGTTCGTCTTCACAACAGCCACCGCCGAGCCCTGGTGGTACGTTCCCCCATTTTCCTTTGTTGGTCCGAATTCAATTAACGGACAACTACTTGCCAGTGAAACGTCCTACGGTTGGAGGCGTGACTGATCACGAGCGTCTGGAGAAGGAGGCTAAGGAACACAGGGAGAAGCTTGAGGTATGTTGTGGTTTCCTGTGCTTCGACGCGATACCGTTCTGATTCCATCGCAGAGGGAAAGACAAGAGGAACTTGAACGTGAGAAGGTAAAGGAGGCTGAAGCGGCTGCAAGGAGAGAAAAGGGACGCAAGGAGAGAGAGGAGGCTGCAAGGAAGGCAGAGAGGGCCCGCGTAGAGGAGCTGCAATCCCAAGGTGATAACCCCACTCCCAGATCTCAACCCCCAGCACCCACCACTCCTATGACCATAAAAAGGTTTCCGGATACACCTCAACCGGAGCCCAAAAAGAGTACGTGTAGTCCTTCATATTATGACCTCTTGCTGATTATGAATTGGGATAGAGGGTATCTGCGGCTGTTGAAGGAAGTCATGCGAGAAAGATGCCAGTGTCATTGTAGCCTACATAAGATTGGCACACTCTACACGATTCGAAAGATTTCCATCAGAAATACTACCGTGACCGTGCATCGGGTCGGGCTTTAGTGGTGTATTTCAGTCTTCAGTTCGATTCTCGCCTAAGTCAAAGCACTTTGTTGTTTCCGGCCCTATCTTCGGAGAAGGCTGACTGAACGAGTGTGGGTAGATCGTTCACGCACAGATCTTTGTATGAAAGTCCTGTCTATGGCAGGCATTCAGTCGGCTCTGTTTGGCAATAACACCGCTGTCGCTGAGTCGAGCAGAGTCCAAGTTAGAAAAAGACGGAGCAGGGAGCACTCCCGTTTCTAAGGCTGACCCCCTACAATGCGCCCATCTCCTGAGGTCAACTGCAGCGACGCGACGTCCTGACAGACGGGGACAAGCACAGACTCCTCTAGGATACATCCAAAAATGGGTAGTACACTAGGATCTTCGAGGACGGGTTAGGGTAGTGGGTAAACGTTGAAGCTTGAAGTACCGATGCGAGTGCATGACGGAACATGTGTGGGCGGAAACGGAGGCCGAGTTGCGGTGGCGGCGTGGGAGGTCGCCCATTTCATGTCGGTAGCCACCGAATACAGGCCCCTACCAGGAGGTCGAGTGCAGGGCAAACCTATGTAAGTCGCTCGCTCGCCAACAGTTTTACTCAGTTTCGCCATTTCCTGCCCTTTCGCAGGAAATCCGATATCTGGACGTCGACCCGTTCGTAGGTTGAAATCCCTAGAAATCATCGTGCCTCGATCCACCCTCGCCGCGGTTGTTTCTCCAAGGAGGACCGTTTCTCAAGAGGACGACACCCGTACTCGAGCTGGCAAATTTCTGGACTCGTGCTTCTGCGCCTCCACAGCTTTCCCTCACAAACCATCATGAGCTCGGGCGCGATGTTCAACTGGCCCGATGCAGATGTTGTCCTGCGTGCCACTCACGGTACCGACAGCCGTGACTTCAGAGTCCACAAACTCCTCCTCTCCCTCGCATCACCCGTCTTCAAAGACATGTT
>Ga0307517_10010491_pt1 | contig 12963 bp, 16 predicted proteins | sample 23_EM_MG_FD_194515 | JGI IMG/M metagenome (GOLD analysis project Ga0307517, IMG submission 194515) | Populus trichocarpa ectomycorrhiza microbial communities from riparian zone in the Pacific Northwest, United States - 23_EM | ecosystem: Host-associated > Plants > Roots > Unclassified | place...
CCGTTCCTTTCCGTACAAGGAAAGCGGCGTCTTTGGTGTTCCCTTTGTTGACCCAGGGCTGGTTCGGAAGGTGGATGGAGTCGGTGTCGGGGCCAAGGAACATTACTTGGGAACAGCGAAAGGTGCCAGTGATGGGGGATCAGGAGATGGTCCAGTTTTGTCAGAATTGGGCCGCGACTGTGAACCAGAACCCTGTGGATCGGGATACCAACGCGGTCATTCTCCTCAGCACGCTCTTGTGGATGATGTCGTCTTCCCAGTGGCTCAAGTGCATTCCGGATTTGCAGTACCAGCTCCTTCGTTATCACGCGCAACTTCCGTGGGATTCGCCGATGCTCATGGCCGCGTTCAAATCGCCGACGTTGATACCGGACCTCAATAGGCTTAATAAGCGGGAAGGGTTGAAGCTGTGGACCACGATTTGTTGGATCCATGAACAAGATCTGCCGCAGGACCAGAAGGAACAGTTGGAAAATGTTTCGAGGAAGCATGTGGGTCTGGCGGATAACAAAGAGTCGTTTAAGGCTATTACGGAGGCACAGGAGAAGATTCAGGTGGATTTGAGGCTGTACGAGAAGGAGCCTGGGAACCCAGAGGCGAAGAAGTTAAGGGCGAGGAAGGAGGGGATGGATCGGTCGAAAGGGAGATTGAGGCAGGTTGCTCCTCAGCTTGGGACGATCGCTTAGCGATGGGGGGGGGGGTTGTAGACAGGACGGATGTATTGTGCTCGTTTGTTAAATTATACTATTCACGTTCGTACAATGGCCGGAGCTAATCGGTGACTGACGGTAATACTAGGAGACACGGTAGAGGATCCAGTGAAAGTAAGCACTTCGGTGGCGGTGTACAATCAGACTCGGATTCCATGGAGTGGTGTACCTGCGGTACGACGTATGGTGCCCACGGCGACCGTTGACAGACAACTGAATGGATTGTCGTCCTCTGCCCAACGTTGGACAACCTGGTAACAGGTGCAGGCTTACGGCTATTCGCCTTCACGTGGGTTGGGAGAGGAGACCAGAATTCCCGATGTGCCAGCTACAACCACGAATCATGGCTCGTGTTAGGTATTCAAACTTAGGGGAGGGATGTCTGCAGGACGATGCCTCGCATTCGCGTCTAGTGTTGACTAGGAATGAAGTAGGAATCCCGTCATCTGTGTCGGATGAGGTGGGTTCAATGGTTGTTGTTTCCCACGGAGAGATCGCCGGGCTCCCAGGAACGAGACCGACTCCACTGGCGGGGGCGAGTTTATGGTAGCGCACGAGGATGATTTCTGGCGGTTGCTTCACACCGGTTTGCTACGAAACACAGGGAACCCTGCCGTTTCTGGCCACACCCGACATATCTGTTCCAGGGTCCTCGACTGGCCACATTAAAGCAGAGGCTGGTGGCTGCTCCCTATGAAAAGGTAGTGTCGACATGAACTTTGACTTCCTGGTGGAAAAATATCGTGAATATCAAGGTGAATTAAGGTCTTCGACAGACCCCCTGTAAATTCGAGACCATTCGCCGTCGCAACACGTAGTGGAAGTCAAACTGGGTGACGCTGGCTGTTCCGAGGGAGAACGACGGGGAACGTTAGAGCGGATGGAGGCCAGTGGGAAAGGAACACTGAACGCGGGACAGGGGATAAGGAGACGAGGCCCCCATTGTTATCTACGAACTCGGGTTTGATTCTAATGAGACCCGGAGAGATGAAGGTCTCGACTCCGTCTCTTGGACGATGCTTCTTCATCATACGCAATCGTTCGAAGGGAGCATTGAGGCTAGCTGTCCCTCAGTTCATGACAATTGCCCGGCAGTAGAGAGAGGCGTGAACAGGGCGGTAGCAGAGAGAGCCGTAAACGGGGCCGCGAAAGTTGGTGCTGCGTTGGCCAGAGGTAGCGTCGGGAGGGTGTGTCTCGACGCCGATGAACGAACATTGGGTGGGAGACAGGATTGAATATTTGCCGGCAGGTTGAGTAGGTGATGGTGTACGGCTCCAACCGAGATTGGGATTTTGATGCCATACTTGTGTCCCCGCTCCTGTTGCAAGCTTCCAACATTGAGCGTCTCCCTCACTCTTCCTACCACTCACCCCCCTCTGCTAACCACGACTCTCTTCGTTCCTGTAGCCCATCGATCGCACCCTTCTTGAAACTCCTCCCCTAGCCCTCATCGCACGTCACAGGGGAAGCAATCATCCGCCCAAAAGTGTACGTCCAGTTGACCCCTTCGTCTCCAATCCGTTGTTAACGCGTTTTTCTTTTCTTTTCCAGTCTGGAGGTTACTATGCTTGAGAAACTGCTACCCCTCTTCCCAGTTTTCTTGGGTCCGCCAGCAGCGCCCGTGCCGAGTTCTGTGATGAGTTCCAACGAGCAGCCGACGAGTACGACAGCGACTTCATGAAAAAATCTGGCAAAGACTTTTTTTTTAATCAGCATTTATTTCTCGCAACAGCTACGTTGTAAAACGGCAAGACGCAGCAAAGACTTGAACACCACCCTGATCTTCGTGAGCATTATTTTCTTTCGTTTCGCGTCCGCCTCTCACTTGGTTTCTTTGGGGAAATAGGCGGTCTGTTCTCCGCGGTCACGTCTGCTTTTATTGTCGACACTCAGGACGACCTACAACCGGGTCACGAACAAACGAGCTTCCAGCTTCTCATGATTGTCGCCAGTGTCTCTTGGAAACGTCTCAGCCAGTCACAGTGCCGTTTTCTCTGGATGTACCGACCCTGATCCCACTCTCGTCCACGTCCAAGCACCCCTCACTCCAGCTTGGCCGCCTCCCTTCCCGCTGCGCTCGTCGCCACGTTAGGCAAGTAATGGTTCGATCGTGGTGCTCAGGCCGAGATTTGGGGATCCGTTATCAATCGCAGTTGGCACTGGCAGCGCAAGGTGGCGGGATGGTCACCTGGCGCCTCAACCTCATCTCCTCCTACGCTTCAAGCCGCTCTACTCCTCGGTTACACCATCCCCAACTACTTCTTCACCAACGAAGCTGTTGCTAGCATCGTCGTCGGTCTCACTGCATTCGGCCTCCTCTTCCATTTGCTCATTCTTTCTGCTACTACCCTATCTTACAAACTTCTCTCTCCTTCATCCTCCGCTTCTTGATTCATTTTGATGATTAACACAAGATGTACCTCAAACGAACCAGGAAGTGGTCAAGGCACATCTTCTCCCCGAAGAGGACACAATCAAGACCAAAGTCTGGTGGTCCCTTCAATTTGGGCAGGTTTAACACGTTCAACGGAAGTAACTATGGCTAGTGTTTTCTTGTCCACTTTTCACTTGTGTTATTTTGTCATCTCTGTTTGTCACTTTGTGTCCATGTAAATCTGTTTGTTTGTTCTCATTTCTATGAATTTCAATAAATGCAGATCTCCCTTCTATGGGAAGGTGCCTTAATGATTACAGTATACTCTGTCTGTTCACACATATATTGTACAAATAACCTCTGGTTGTATAGCATGAGTTTGAACACTGCATCTGTCAAGTAATGAGGCATTTAGTGCATAGAACTTGGGGCATAAACAAAGAGAGGGTCCTATTGATCTCTACCAGAGAAATGTATGACTGAAGTCAAGAACTAATACTTCTCCCAACCTAAAACAAGCAAGCAGACACTGGCCACCCCACTGCACATAAACCGGCTTTCCAAATCTGTGAGGTAGCTGAAAAACTATCTTCCCAGTGACTACATCCCTCATCCTGGACATGTTGGTTTCCCACAGCCTGGTATCATTGAGGTGGAGCCTACTTGGGGGCCCACTGACTAACTGAACAGGAGATGAGCCTGGGATCCCAAAGTCCCACCCCTGACCTGAACTAACCCAGACTTTTGAGCCATCTGTTGCAAGAATTTCTCTCACATTATGCCAAAGCTGCACTTTACCCACAGCCTCTCCCGTACAGATATCCCATGCTTGAATGGATCTCACATATAGACAGAAAACTTTGCACCCATCCCCTGATACCCTGAGGGCTTTAACCCTACCTCCAGGTACATTTATTTTCTGGAGGAGTTCCCCCCTCTCAGCATCCCAGATGTTAATCTCTCTATCTGTATACCAAGCAAAGATCAATTTGTTGCCAATTGGCTGGATGTTACTCTGGTGAGAGTCTTCAGCTGGGATTTGGAGGGATCCCTTGCAAGGGCTAGTCAAGATACCCCAGGTCTTTGTTACCCTACCCAAATCACTTGGTATAATGGTACCAGTTTCCACTTTTGGAGTAATAGACTTGATTGGAGTCAAGGCAAGGGGTGTAGACTTTGGACCAGTCACAACTGGGTCTGCTGATGATGTACCAATCTGCCAGAACCTGACTGATCTGTCTTCAGATGCTGAAACAAGGATTGAGAGGGAAGAGAATGCAAGGGAGGTAATATTGTTGGTATGGCCAACAAATGTCTCAACAAGGTGAGGGTCTGAGCCAGTGATGTCCCAGACATGGACATTTTGAGCAGTAGCAACAGCCACAAGTCTGCCATCAGGGGAGAAACAACAGGGGCTGAAATAACTGTAGGTCATGGCAAATTTTGTCACAACCACCCCAGAATTGATGGTACAAAGTGTGACATCATCCCTTGCATGTAAGATCAGCTGGGTACCATTTGGGGAGAAAGCAATTTGATGACCATTGTATATGGGTCCAACTCTATGACCATCAATGTCCCACTGCTGAACAGTTCCACCACATGTGGATATGAGGCACTGAGTATTTGTGGGGGAGAACCTGACACAGGACACCCTTTCCTGTCACTCTACAATCCAGTGACACACCCATATGGATATCCCACAGACGAAGTGTCTTGTCATCAGATCCTGAAGCAACTGTAGTGTGGTTTGCTGAGATAGAAACAGACCAAATCATCTTGGTATGACCATGGAATGTCCTAACAACACCACCAGTCTGTACATCCCAGAGTTTAACAGTCTTATCATCGCTTCCAGATACAAGTAATGTCCCATCTGATGAGAAAACAAGAGACTTCACACCACCTGTGTGCCCAGGGAGAACAGCTGCCCAGCTGCCTGTAATTGCATCAAGGATAAGAATGTCACTGTCTGTAGATCCAACTGCAACTGTGTTTTTCCAGTATGAGAGGGTCCATGGACTACCATTTAATGCATCCAGTTTGATAACTGTTGAGGCGTAGACAAAGAATCCTGCTGCCTTTTCGCAAAGAGTGTTGATGTCGGATGGGCTTGGCCAATCCCGTGTGAAGTCGCAGTCGCTTCGGGCTTTGGCAATGTCAGACAACCGAGTCCTAAGGAACAGCCTGATATCACTATCCACTGAGGAACGTTTGACATCATGCAGCCTGAGCACTTCTGTGATGGGTCGGAGTGGCTTGAGACGAAAGCCGGACCGGATCCGAGGCTCCGGACGACCAGTGATGAAGAATTTGGCGTTGGGGATCTCGTCCACGTAACGGGCGAGCACGGAAAGGATGGCAGAGGCGGGTTCTTCATCCTTGCATTCATCAAGGGCGTCAATGATGATAAGCGTCCGGATGCGGACGGCTTTTAATGGGCCAACAATGATCCTCTCCATTTGGGAACAAAGAGACTCTCGTCCAACACCAGGGTTGGCCCTCAGGACTCGGAGTAACTTCTCCCGAAACAGGAGGTACCGATAGGCAAGTTGAAGGGCGAGGGTTGGAAAGATTGCTTTGAGATTACTTCTATCCTCGGAATCTCGCGAGCAAAAGAAGCTCGCGCCGAGCTTTCCGTCCGCGAAGCAAGTCTCGGCGAACGTCTGGGCGATGGTCGACTTCCCGGTCCCTGCAAGGCCATTCAACCAGAAGATCCGGTGGTCCTGTTCATCCTTCAGCCAACGTTCGAGTTGCAGGAGGACATCCGCCCTTGTTCCCCTCAGACACCCCTGCCTGTCTCCAGAACCATACCCGGCCTCATCTGTGTGACGCATATTCTCCAGAAGACGGCGATCCGCATCTCCCTAATTGCAAGTTACTACAGAAGGCGGGACTGTGAGGGAGCGAAACTCACAATCTGCTGACAACCCTCGTCATAGATATCCAGTTGTAATGACCTCTGTGGCGGATGTTAGATACGGGCGAGTGAGTGTTGGGAGTGCGAACCTGGTAGTCGATCAGGGCATAGCGAACATCTTCCACCAATCCGTTAACCTTCTCTGCATTCTCTGGGTTTTTAAAGAAACCCGCAAGGTCCTTCGTGGTTATCATCGAGTCCATAGCTCGTCCAATCTCTTCCAATTTCCTGGCAATCACCGTGCGTCAGACTCGGTCCCCGATCTTGGCGAATATGGACCCACCGTTCCAGCTTATTCGCCCTCTCCTCCTCATCGACGTCACCCAGAGAGATAGGTTGGGAGAGTGATTGAGAAAGTGTTTTGACCCTGGGTGCCAACAATTCTATGGCATGTTCATTCACCTTTGTTCGCTAAAATGACTGTAAACATCGCGAGAAGGATGTGCCACGAGAAGGATGCCATACCTCACAATTGTCGAGAATGAAGCAGAGAGATCTCGCGAGACGTCTGAGCTGACCGAAAGCACTTGCGGAGTCTTCCACCCCACGGAGCAATTCGGCCGCGGCGGACACAGTGTACTTGCGGTGCGATTTCTTTTTATCCGCGGCGGCGCTCGGTTTGAGGGTCTCATCGGAGCGAACAACTTCTTGTCCACAACTGGGAAGGTCAGAGGTGTCTACGTTGTCAAAAGAAACGATCAGAGGCAGCGACAAAAACAACCACATTCACGTACCGTCGGGCGTCCCACTATGTGAGATCAAAAGAGTGGATGGAGAGGGATGGGCTCCCTCACGTCCTCCACTGCGTCTGCTTCCTACCACAATCCCGACGTCTGAGTGTGGGTGCGAATGGTTCTTGCTGGTTTCCCCTCCATCGATGTCTACCTCTCCCCCTTCCTGACCGTTGTCGCTTCCACGCGTTGGCACAAATTCTAGTCCATCTGGCTGAGGAGGTCGATCCATCGAAAAAACTGGCTCTCCAGCTGCGTCGGCTTTATCCCCTTCTCGGTCGTAATTTTCGCCCACTACCACGTGAGGCTCTGGTTGCGGCAGCAAATTCGTTGAGCCAGCCCCCTCCTCACCAGGGTTAGTCCCCGTTCCGTCCGGCTTGCGTTTTCTCCCCGTTAGTATGTGCTTAAATTTCTTCTTCGTTTGGGAGAGTGAAGCGTGTATGTCGTCCATGTCAGTGTTGGATCAACGTAGATGATGGCGAGATAGCGAGTGATTGGCCTCGTGGCTCAGCGCGGGTGCGATGCGGAGCCCTGCACGTGCCCTCACGGTTTCTCTCTGCTGATCATGCACCAGGGGCAACGGAGTATTTTACAGTGAAATAAACGATGATTTTATGCTGAACTCCGAATCAGTATCCTGAGCACAAAATGAGTTGAGAAATGGAAAGTACGACCATGCACTACTCCCGTCTAGTTCACCACCCTGATTTCAAGAGTCTCCCGCTCGCCTTTCCCGTGAAAGAACCGAGTCAAACTTCGGCACAAAATCAACATCCCTTTGTAAATACCTCATTGCCCCCGACGCAACGACGCATTTATAGGTCTTCATTAATGGTCCTTCGTTCCTACATAGATACCTGCCATGAACGGTTCGTGTCGTAGTGTCCGTCCCTTTCGCCCAAGTTCCTCCTCGCATCGATTTTTCTTGTCAGTTTTCTACATGCGCACACGGTTTATAGCTGACCAGCACGTATACTCCTCTAATTCGAAGTCCAATTTTCCACCGCTGAGCCCGATGTCAGATGCATCCGACCGATCCCTCCGGCTCAATCTTGAGTTCATATGCGCCTCCCTCGTCGCTATCGCTCTTGCCCCCCTCCAGGAATGGCACGCTCTTGGACCCTTCTTCCTCAAACTACACGGGAGGTGAACCGACGCCTGTTGTATCCTTCGTCAACTCGTTAATCAGCTGTCGACGTCCCCAGGCCTCAACGTCAACATTGAGACCGGTACCACCCCCGGGCGCCGCCCCGCGGCCCTCAGACGTGTTCCACCTGGAAGGGGGAGATTTTTTCCGATACCCTGAACACCCTTCGTCGTCACATTTTCCATCGACATCGAGTCACCCAACCATCGAAGGCGTTCAATCTTCTGGAACCTGGCGTAGTCTGGACCAATTTTGTGCCCCTGTTGTGGAACTTGTCTGGAATGGTACTGGTTCCGAATCTGGGTAAGGTCAGTAGGATGATTGAGCAGTACCTTCGCCTGTGGACGACTGTGGGGGGATTGCGGAGACGATTTAATGCGAGTGTAGTAATGGTCCTGAGGCAATGAAGTGGCGGATTTAAAGGGCTGTGTTTGAGATTTCTAGAGACCCCGTTTGCCCGATTGGGCCTGACATGGACACTCGAGGCCCACCGACCGTGGGATATTCCGACGCCCCTACATTCCGCTACCACCAAGGGAGCCGTCGTAGGAAGGCGAACTTCGATCTCATTTCACCCGTCAATGTCATCGCATTCTTGGCGAGATGTACACCTCAAGGTAGCCCTCGGGATCGCATCCCCTTTCAACCGGCCACGATCAGTTGTTCTGGTATCAAGGCAGATTTGGCTACGCTCACGCTCACACGTTCGAACACGCCAAGTTGCAGGCGGTCAACAACGCATACCTTCCGGGGCGCGCGGCGCAGCTGTACGCCTGGATTTCGTATGATTACAACAGGCTTGAAGGGGCGAAATCCGAGGCGCTGCGCCTTGTTGGTGCGCTCGAGAAATCCGGCGTTATGGAGTTGGTGGGGAAATCCAGGGCGCTCCTCCAGAAGATTGAAAGCGGAATAAACAACTCGGTCATTGAATCTGAATGACGACATCGACGGTTGCCTCGAGTTCTTTAGATCTACCCTTCCGCAAGTGACCAAAACCTTGTCCCCTCACCCGTCTCCCGTTGTGTTCTTCAACATTGTTGCCATCCACGAACCCCCCTCTTTTCTGTCCTCCTCCGGGACCTCCTCTCTTTTATATGCCTCCTTTCATACACGTTCCATGTTTGTTCTCCTACCGCCCATCGTTGATCTGCATCCTGCTTCATACCCCTCCGCGGATCCCCGCTTTCCATATTATGGACTTTTCCATATAAGCGTACCATGTAGACTGTCTGTGGCATGTAATGATCCATATTCGATTTATTGCCAAGGTTGTCGGCGTCCTGAGGAACCTCCCCGCGTCATCAACGAGCGACCGGGGGAGGCGCGAAGGTCCGTGAAAACCGAGTTCTTCGTTTGAACTCGATTCCGAATCGCAGAGCCTGTGCCACTCTGTGCTTGAGTTCATCAAACGGTACAACCGAGGCGAGGCCGCGGGCCGTGGGGAAGCCAACCACTAACATGGAACCTCGCAGGATGCCCGGTCTGGGACGGGCTGGAAGCGAGCAACGACGTCGCTGTGCTCGTGCGAACTGTGACAGTGTTCTATAAAGGATGTAGTCAATGAGCCGCAAGCACAACAACTCATCGGAAATGGAATATCCCCTGAGTGCATGACGGTCGTGTCGGCGACAATTAAGCGGCGAAAACAGCCACGTATAAAATACATATGCGATCCCCGCGTGCATACACAAGGCAGGGGCGGATCATAATTAAGGGCAGATGCATTTGTCCAATTGCCACGGCATGGACGACAGCCGACCAGCAGTTATGCGCGTTGTATCTGCCATGCTTGTGAGACACCATTACCTCGTGTCTATGGAACATGCTATCTTGACGACTCACGGCCAACCGGGAAAGGCCCTTGGGTGAGGAGCCCACGGCTTCCCGCCGAAGATGACCACACAAATGATTCAATGAAGGAGTTGTCTGGCATTGTGTCGGCGGTACCGAACGCAGGTAGTGGTGGGATTTGACCCACGGTAGGAGATCGAACACAGGATGCTCCCTGTCAATAGATCCGGGCCACGGACCTGGTCCCAAAACGTACAGAACAAGACACGTTGCACGGGTCGCGTCGAGTAATTCGTGATCGGTTTCATGGGACGCCCGTCCCAGTCAAAAAGTCGAGCGCACAGGACGTGAGTGTGGCTGCGTGGAAAGACGATCGCAGGAATAGACAAGTGATCAAACCCCCAAATACACAATGGAAGTGACAGCCCCGTTTGAATTCAGATGACAGATCAGATTTACGGTTGTCAGTGGGCGCCCCTTCGAGCTGGTCATCATTGTATTGCTCCGCCCGTCGCCGGCATGGATGCATGCGTACAATAAGATTCGAGGTTCGGATGCTGAGCGCTGGTGGTTTGGGTGGTTGCAGCGAGTTCAAAACCTGATTCAGAGAGGGGGTCGTCAATCCGGCAGGGCTGACCGTTGGGAGGGTGGCGGAGTCAACCCACGACGTTCAGCGCCCTCGTGTCACACAGGAAAGATTAGGACGGAGGTGGTTCCTGGCTGACTTGGAAATCCTCCGATGTTTCGGATTCTGTTGGGGGGCATGGCGTACACAACGGTCAGCGGCACTATATAGGCTGATGTGTCAACGCCACTTTTGTAACACCCCGCTCCCACTCCCCCTTTCCTTACCCCGACTCCATGGGAAGTTACAGCAACCACGACGACGACGGGTGAGTGTCGGGCATCGCGGTGACCCGTCGGGGATGCGGCGACTCGCGGGTGACTGACCATCAATCCTCCCTTCCATGTACAGCGACCCTGGAGCGCCGGAAGTTATCCCCGGCGAGGAGGCTCGTTCGAGGTTTTACGAAGCGTACAAACGACAGTCAAAGAGATTTGACAAGGAGCTCAAGGAGTACAACAAGGAGCTTAACATCACCCTTTTATTCGTACGTCTCGTCACCATCCGCCGTGCTCCGAACGGGGGGCGCATCATCAAGAAGTTCCTAACCTGAGATCGAAATCATCTTCTCTTCAGTCCGCATTGTTTGCTGTGGTCGCTTCGACCTTCTTGAGATTGGAACAGAACACCAATATTCTTCATGCATGGAATAACCCACAAGGTACGTCGCGCTTTTACGCGCTTTTTGCTCGCATGACGATCTGACACCCACTCGTTCGTTCCATAGCCGCCTCCACAATCACCACGATCGTTTTCTGCAGTCTTTCTGCTTCCCTCTTCGTCGCTTTCCTTGCCATATTCGCCAAGCGATCCCTCAAACGATATGCGGCCATGAACCTGAACGCGACCACCCTTAGCAAGGGTCGATACAAACCTCCCGGCGCCCTCCATCGCAATCTCCCTTGGATTTTCGGATTTCCCGTCGAGGCACTTTCCCTCATGCTCCAGGCCGCCCTTCTCGTCATCGCCTACGTTCTTGCTGATCATCTTTGGTCTCAAGATAAAGGGGCTGTATCGATTACCGTCGCCGGCGCCGAGATCCTGTGTATTGCCCTCATTATCATGAGTACAATTGCTCCAACTTTCTTGACCATCTTTGGTGGAGGTCTTGCGAATGGTATCAGGAAAGCTGTTCGCGCGTTCATGTCCGCAAAATCCAGTGGCAATGATCCCAAGCCGAGAACGACCCCAAAACGCCAACCCAGCTTACTGTCCACTTCCGAAGAAGGGAACGAAAAAGTGGAAATTATTCTAAGTCAAGACATCCCTCTGATTTTCAAGAAGCAAGACGTCGACTGGAAAGGGTTCATCTCTGATTCCTTTTGCATTGCCTGGATGTTCGATCGGACCTTCGACTCGGACAAGGTCACCGTCATCCTCGATTTCATCCCTGACGTAGTCTGGCATTCCGGCATCTGCAACGTTCCCATAGACACCGTCTTCCAAATCTTCGAAAAATGCTTCAGCTACTCTGACGGAAATGCTGCTCTGATCCCACGCTTGCGGGATAGGGCTTATGCTTCTGGAAGGGCGCTCGTCCACCTCGCCATTCAGAGGAAATGTATTGGAGAGGAGAGCTGTGACCCGCTCAAGGAGTTCCGTGGCACCCAGCGTTCGTACGGTTGGCGCTCGTATGACAAGGATCTCGATTCAATCCTTGCCTTGGTCGATCGACTTTTGGGCGGTACCCAACCGATCAACTGGAGCGGGTACAAATTTACGGAACCTCATCAGCGTTGGCTGTCCCACATCCTTCTCTATCGGGCCTGGGATCATCTTTGCTATTCTTCGAAGCTCCCCGACGATGTTGAGGCATTTGTCAACCTTGCTTTGTCGACGGACGATATGCACCCTGCGGTTGTTGCGGATTGTTTATTCATCATCTCGTTGGTTATCGGTCTCCCCCTCCACGTAGACGATCTGGCTACCACAGACAAGAGGTAAGCCACCTTGACTCCCTGGGGTGCCCTCGTTCCTGACCACCTTTCCTAGCTCTGAAAACGAGGCTCTTTTCGGGAAAATCTATAGCAAACTTGAGTCTACGTTCAAGAACCACGTCGTTCAGGAATTCGATCGTTCGTGCGACGCCATGAAGTTGATCTCCCCCGTCGAGGACAATACCGTCTGTCAGAACAGCTACAGTCTCTTCCGAGTTATCCTCGCTTCTCCTTTCGATAAGGAAAACATCTGGAAAGCTGCACGGTTCGCGGTTCACGGCGCATACAAGTGGGATCGATTCCTTCCCTGGGTTCAGGATCCGAACGACCTCATCAAGTTCCTGGAACACCATTTTTCTATTCAGGCTAAGGGCGAGGACGAGATTGCTGGCGAACCGATTCAGGATACTTTGAGGGCTCTGGCTTATGCCAGTGGGGAAGTGACGCTCGAGGGTCTCAAGAAGTTCGATGTAACAAACAAGTTATTCGTCGCTGGTATTCGGAAAGCTTTCGAAAGCGACCGTCCATTCCAAACTCGCAAGGCCGTTCTTTTCTTGATGCCCATCGTCCAGGACAGGTGGTTCGACGATTCGTTGGAGGAGGACGTGATCCCCGATGACCAGAAAACCGAGTTCTGCAAGAACTGGGCCACAGCGGTGGATGGTATCGAGCACACGTACGATGTCAAGAAGGCGACGAGCTCGACTCTGTTCTCGATGCTGAATTCG
>Ga0307517_10010492_pt1 | contig 12962 bp, 10 predicted proteins | sample 23_EM_MG_FD_194515 | JGI IMG/M metagenome (GOLD analysis project Ga0307517, IMG submission 194515) | Populus trichocarpa ectomycorrhiza microbial communities from riparian zone in the Pacific Northwest, United States - 23_EM | ecosystem: Host-associated > Plants > Roots > Unclassified | place...
CGAGGCCACCAGTGCTGGTGCCTGAAATCACATCAAAGTAGTCTGCAAGTCTTGCGTCTGCACCATCCAGCTTCTACAATTTGAATAGCAAAACATACTAGTCAGTGATGGGAGATGAAATTACGGAGTATTTTATGCCTGGAGAAACTAGAAAGTAATTAAACATTACAATTATATACCGATATAAATAAATTATTATCCTGCATGCAAGTGTGATGTATTCTTTTGATGAAACTATTAATAAAAAGCCCAAAGCAAAAACATAAAACTACAAAACAAACAGCCTCCGTGGAAGGTGGGAAAAGGCTGCATGCAAGACCTCAAGTGGACCAAGGAATCGTTCCCTGTAGTTTCTTATTCTACTCTATTTTATATATCATCATGAGCTAGCACAGGCATAAGAAAATGCATCATCTTGCAGGTCTATCTGACATGCAACAATACGTCCTTGAAGAGACCGATTTCTAGACTACCTGAAGCTCGGACTCTAAAAAGGCAAGGATAGTTCCTGGTATGATTCCTCTTATTCCACCTCCATCGATGCTAAGAACAGTGATTTGGTTTCCAAAAGTTGGGGGTTGAATGGGTGATCTTAAACTTAAAGTCTCGATATGAGAGATTGAGGATGAATTCAAAGGCATTGCTAGGTAATAGTACTGATCAAGAGCCTAGAAGCGGAAGAGTTAGCAGTGCTGAAACTTGGGAGAGCCTTGGGAGATGTATATAGCTAGTGCTGAAATCTAATTAAGTTTTGAAACTTGTAATTTCCCAAAGGGAGTGCGGAGTTATTTATAGACTTCTGTGCTTCATGAAGCATGTAATTTTCAATAAAGTCGAAAGATTTTACTCACCCAAATTTGACCGTGTAATTTTCCTGGACGGGTCAAATTTTGAATGAGTCCTGATATTCTGCTGGCACGGCTCAAGTGGGACCATAAAGTTACGGACGAGGGAACAATTGAAGGCTTCAAATTTATTAATCAAACAAAGATGACAATGGAATGGGAATGGTAGGTTTTCTTCCAGCACAGCGAAATAAATTAATTCAAAACCTTGTTATCAAGTCATGAATGCCACGAAAAAGCAGTCAATTACAAATAAGCCACTCTAGTTGCTTTCATGATTGAAAAAGTCATGGAGGCACATTTTCGAGGTGATAATCCACAATAAACATGAAATTTGAAGAAACACGTGTTTGGAAAATTTTGTAACCGAAGTTTCGTCGTTATAGCTAAAGAAATTTGAATGCAGTAGATTAATGTTCGCTTTGTAGAATATCCTTTAACTTGCATGCATTAAATTAAGCTGTTATTTTCTTCGAAACAAAATGATAAATGACAATTAGAGGAGAGGGGCCCTTTGGTAATGATCTGCTAGATTCATGTAATTTTTTACTTTTCCTTCTTCTATGCTATTGTTTTTATTTGAAATCCCTTTGTTTTTCTTTCCTATTCATCCTCTAAATGGCTAGTTTTTCATCAATAATATTTACGGATTACCATAAATACAAATATGACTATTAGAGGTCAAGGTATCGTTCCCAGCAGCCATACAGAAGGACAGACTTTGAGATCTTGAAGATAAGAACGCAAGGATATCAAGTCCTTGGCAATTTCTCAAATCAAATCTGCTGGCCGTCTATGGGGACTTAAGCAACATCGATCGTCTCATCTTTTTTGCAAAATAGTTTTGTATTATGTGGTTTCGTGTTGTTCATTTCTTGTATTTCTTTTATTTAATTAAATAGATGATAATGTTAACAGAGACCAAATAAGAAGAGATTACTGGGAAATATTGAAACAAAGGAGAGAGTTCTGCAAGGAATAAAACATTTGCTAACCTGCATGAACATTCAAGACTTTTGAATTTGAAATCAGACAGGAAAATCTTCAATTCAAATGTCATTAGTTTGTGTCCGAAGTAAGATTTTTTTTAATATTTTAATAAGGTTTTTGTAATTTATCTTTAGAAAAGTAAAGGCTACTATTATTATGATAAACTTGAATTATGCAGCTCACTTTGAAAAGAAAAAGAAAAAGAGATGGATACAAGTGGTAATTAATATTCATGACCCAGATAAGAATAAAATAATTGAAGTTGAAGCGAACACTATCTTTGTTTTTGGTCAATACATGGAATTCTAAAAGTTATAAAAATGCAATACCATATGAGTTGGAAAGATGAATTGGAAGGGCTGCAATTTTTCTAGAAATAGAGAATTTGTAATTCACAAGTTTACTTCCTCTAAATCAGCCCACAACCTAAGCAAAAATACCTGGCAAATAAGGAAAATGAGTTCCATGTCTTTAAAAGATACACTAAAGGTATATAAACTCAATTATAATAGGTGCTTAGATGGGGAACAAAAGGAACAGAAAGACATGCTAGACACAATACAATAGAGAGAAGGAGGCAACACCTTGGAGGAGTAAAAAAAGTAGAACAATTTATGCAAGAGACGACTACCCTTCAAGAAGTCAATTTCTTCAAATCTAGAGTGATGTTTCTCGTATCACAGATAATTTCTTTTAATTTTATTGTGGAATGATTTCATTATTCAAGAATTTTCGATGTAGCCTAACTATGATTATTTATGTAGCACGTGTGCGGCGTCGCAACGATCGTCCACTCTCATGTATATTATATATTTGGCAAATATGGGGAGACAAAGAATTCTTGTCTTTTATCCATGGAAAGCAGGAATGAGAGTCGCCACCTAGTATTTTGGTCACTAGAAACCCCAACTACTATCAGAGATCGGGTATGAGGACTGGTTGCGTAAATGGAAGGTATTAGCACCCCAACTACACCTTAACTAAGGTAAGCTGCATTGTTTAATTATTTGATAAAAATCTAAGGTCTTGTCGTGTTTTCTAGTTGTTAGTCTGTCTAAGGTTTAAGAAAAGTTCTCCTCAATAAGGAGATTCTTATCTTATCGGGTAAAAACCTAACTGTTCTAATGTCTATAAAAGAAGTACCATTTTAATATTGGGAATACATTTTACGTTTAAATTCGTAATTCTAGATATTGAAACAAAACAAAATATTTTTTGGGGTTTATTTAAAAATATTAGCCTAGTTCCTGTGACTTTAATAAACTGGTTATTAAAGCCAAAATGCATGCTAATATTTTTTGAAATTTTCTTTGTTGTATGAAAATACGATATGAATTTTTTTCGAGAGACATGGCTATATGCATGAAAACAAGACTTTTTTTTGTTTTATAATTTTTGCAACGTTTTGATGAAAACCGGGTATTTCAATACCATATTCGTATCTTTATGGTATAAAAATACAAACCGATATTAATCAAAATGGATAGAAAAACACGCGAGAAAATCACAAATTTTTGAAAATATTTTTTTGATTTTTTTTTACTTGGCCGGCTACCCGACCTAGCAAATAGTGGAGGATCTCTCCACTGTTCATGTGAACAATGGAGCTTGCTAGTGTGGCAGAGTAGAAGAAGAAGAAGGAGGAGCAGGAGGGGAGGAGGAGGAGAGAGGCTGACCTGCAGTGCTGCTGGTGGCGGTGGAGAGGAAGAAAGGTGCGGCGGGCAGGGAATTCCATACGGCGGTTCTTTTTTTTTTCTTTTTGTTTTTTCTGTGTTTCTTCTTCCCCCCGCTTTTGTCTCACTGCTTCTCTGTTTCTTCTTCTGTTTCTACTGGTGTGGATGTTGTCTATGGTGGCTCAAGGCGGTTCTTGGGGCGGCGCCGAGAAATGTAGGCGGTGGTGCCCCCCTGTTCTCGTGTAAAATTCCTCTGCTTCCTCTCAAGTCGTCCCTCTGTTTTTTCGTTCTTTTCTCCTTTGTTTTGTCTGGTTTCTTATCTCTATTCCCCTAGCGTTTGTTTTTTTTTTATTTATCTCCCTCAAGTTAGGCCCTTTTCCCCTATGCTTTCTCTCTGTCTCTAAAAATTGCACCCCACCCCCCCCGATCTCTAGTTCTCCCCCTGTATTTATAGGAGGCAGAGGGAGAGGGCCACCCTACCCTGTCTAAGCGCAGGGTAAGGTGGTCGGACATGGATCTTCTGTTGCTTCCATAATGGTGGCAGGGTAAGGTAGCCGGGCATGGGTTTCTGTTTCTTCAATGATGGTGGCAGGGTATGGGTTATGTTAGGGGGGGGGGAGAGAGAGAGTGGGAAAAAACATTTCAAAAATCTTCTTCTCCCTTGTCTCTGCATTCGTAGGGGAGAAGAACATGCACAGTGCCGTTTAAAATGGCACCGCGTCATGCTTTTCTCTTTCTTTTCTTTTTTTTGAAAGAAATGAATTTGGAAATAACCTAAAAATGGGTTATGACAGTTGCCCTCCTCTTTACAATGCTTATGAAGCAAAGATTTTGCGTAGTAAGTTTTGTAAAGATAAACAAAACTGATCTTTCAATACTGATTTTCTCAAAGCTTGGATTATTTGAAGCTTTGTCTTTGCAACAATTCTCTTCAACCATGAACTAACAATCAAAACTAAACAAACTTGGTTGTTCTGAGATCCCGATCTGGCAATCCTTTAAATTCTATCTTTAATTGGGTTAACCTGAAATCTCATCTGACGATTCCCTTTAATCAGAACCAAAAGGCGACTCCCTTTAACCAAAGCTAAAAATCCTTGTGTGGTTGGGTTAACCTGAGATCCCTTCTGACAATCTCCTTTAACTAAAACCAAAGAAAATGTGTGTGTGACCTCGCTGTAATAGGTGACCTACCCAAGTGGAAAAAATATGAAGGTTTTGAAGTGGTCTCATTGTAATGGGTGACCTATCCAAATGAAAAAAAGAAAGAGTGGTCTCATTGTAATGAGTGACCTATCCAGGTGTGTCGTACGTCCCCTGTGCGGCGTTGATGGTGATTTTTTGTTTGTTTGTTTGATTTGATAAGTCGCCACCTAGTATTTGATTGAAGGTTACTAGGAAACCCGAATATACTGGTCTTTGTCAGAGATTTGAGGGTAAGGGACTGATTGTGGCTAGGGAAGGTATTAATACCCCTAGCGCACCCTACCTGAGGTAAGCTACTTCGTGAGTTGATGTGATTTTAAAAATATTATCCAAATTCTTAAGGCTTTAATAAATCAGTTATTAAATCCAAAAATATATGTAGAAACATGTTCTTATATTTTCATGGAAAATACAACATGATTTTATTTGTACTTAAAATACTTAGCCATATGCAAATTAATACATTATATTCTTGTCTTTTTTATTTTTTTTTAACATTTACAAAACATACATAAAAAAATACACAAAACACACACACATCGCTTTTTAGTATGCTTGCTCTCACATCATTTTTACATATTACAAAATAACAAAAAATTCAAAATAAATCAAATACAATTCAAAAATTACAAAATAAACACCAAAAACTCCAGGAATTGCTGGGAACATCTTTTGGGATCTGCAGGAACAGTGACGGCGTGTGGATCTCATGCACCACCACCATTGGCAGCGCGTGGATCTCATGCAGCACCACCATTGGCGGCGTGTTGATCCACATGCCGTCGTCGGTAAAGACCAGCAAACTGGTGGATCGGGAGTGTCTCCTTCTTCTCTACCTACTCATACCGACGGTGGATCTCACAGTCACCTGCAAGGCAACCCAAAAAACAAAAGCAGTAGATTTCACTTTTGTTTTCCCTTTTTTCTTTTAGATCTGCCACTATCTCCCTCCGTTAATCCTTTCTTCTTCTAGGGTTCAACGTTGCCATTGCTTGTTACCGTCTGGATGGTTGAAGATGAGAGAAGAAGTTGTCGTGGCTGGTGGCGTGTTTGCACACGCGACGATGGGACTCAGGGGGGAATCGACTCAAGGGACTGACCGCTACTGCTGGATGATAGAGCGGTTCAGTGGTTCATCCGTAGGCCGTCCATGGCCACTGTGAGTGGAAAAGGAAGGGAACTGAGTGAAGATCAGTCTGTAGGGAGGCTGAGTTGTGGTGAGGTTGTTCCGTTGATGACCAGGAGAGGGAACAAATTGGGAAATGAGGATGCTCTCGGTCGGTTGAGACATGGGAATGAAGAGCCTGTGTGGGGAAGAGCTGGGGTTCTCTCTGGTTTTGTTGGTGGGAGGTCAGGTCTGGTGAGTTCTGTGGGAGAAGGAAGGGTGGCAATGGGGAAGAGAGGAAGTTGTGGCCGGGCTTTAGTGGCTCTTTTGGTTCTCTGGGTTTTTGCCACATGAGAGGGGGATGACCAACCTCAATAAGGAAAGAAAGGCTTGGCCGTGGCTTCTGGTTTTGGGAGCCTCCAAATCAAAATGGTAGGGGGGCGGCGGCTCTCAACAGGGAAAGAGGGGAAGATGGCAGGAGCCAAAACAGGGGTGGCTGCTGAGAGAGATCTCTCTGGTTTCTTTTTTTTTTCAAAGGAAGGAGAGGTCGCCGACCTCTATCAAAGAGATAGGTTTTAGGTTTAGGTTTTCCCCTCCCCCCCTATTTTTTTCTTTTTTCTTTTTTCCCAAATGCTTAGTAAAACATATGTATTTGATTTTTTTAAAAAAAAACAAGCAATATCAACGTCGCCTCAATGAGAAAAATCAATAATTTTAAAAATAACGTGTTAAAAGTTGAACGCGTTCAAAAGACCTTTTAAAATTTAAATTCTTTTGAGATGACGCTTAAAATGCTAAAAACAATGCAAATATATTAAAAACATATTTTTTTTTTGTTTTCGTTGGTTTTTGCTATTTTTGGTTTTTTTTTCCTGAAAATTTATCAAAAACATGGGTAAAAATTAGGTAGCAACAATATGAAAGAATGATCTAATTGTAATGGGTGACCTACCTAGGTAAAAAAACATAGAGAATGGTCTCATTGTAATGGGTGACCTACCTAGAAAAAAGAATGGTCTCATTGTAATGGGAACCTACCCAAGGGGAAAAAAAAGGAAGAGTGGTCTCATTGTAACGGGTGACCTACCCAGGTGATGGTCTCATTGTAATGGGTGACCTACCCACGTAAAAAAACATGGAGAATGGTCTCATTGTAATGGGTGACCTACCTAGAAAAAAAAGGATGGTCTCATTATAATGGGTGACCTACCCAGGTTAAAGAATGGTCGTCTCACTGTAATGGGTGACCTACCCAAGTGGAAGAATGTTTTGAAGAGATGACAAGATAGGGCTCAAAGGGATACAAGGGCTCAAAGGCGCACTTGTAAGGAGGTAAGGTTAGGAAACACACTACCTGAAAGATAAGGGCTCAAACACACTTGAAAGTAGGTAATGTTAGAAAACGCACTACCCGAGAGATAAGGCTTAAAGGTGTACTTAAAATGGGGTAATGGCTCAAAGGCACACTCGAAAAGAGGTAGGGTTAGAAAATGCACTACCCGAGAGATGAGGCTTAAAGGTGCACTTAAAATGGGGTAATGGCTCAAAGGCGCACTCAAAAGTAATTGAGGGCTCAAAGACGCACTCGAAAAGAGGTAGGGTTAAAAAATGCACTACCTAAAATATGATGGCTCGAAAGGAAGTGAGGGCTCGAAAGAGCACTACCTAAGAGATGGTGGCTTAAAAGCGCACTAAAAAAAAATGAGGGCTTAAAGGCACACTCGAAAGGAGGTTGGGTTAGAAAACGCACTACCCAAAAGATAATGGTGAAACACCGAAATATCAATGTTGAAAGCAATGCATTATGATCAATATGCATGTATACTTACCTGAGAAATATAGGTCCCTATTTTCTTCAATGGAGTCTTTCTTTTCTCAAAAGCTTGAGTCTTGGTAGCAAACTTTAATGGCCTTCTTGCTCTCGCTTACTCGAGTCACATCTTGTGATCTTGACCTCTGAGAGGGGTTTGATATCATCATACTTTTGTCCTCCAACCTTTATCTCAAGAGTCGTCAACTCTACCCCACATTTTATTTTCTTAGAAAGGGAATCATGAAGCCAGCCCTATTATGCATTTTTGGATTGCCCCCCAGCTTAATCATGCCTCTAAGTGTTAAATTTGATTTTTTCTTTGGGGATGAGGCTATGTGAAGGAAGATTTGGTTTTTGACAAGGGGTTGTTTTCATTCAGAATTTTTGGAATTTCAAAGCTATTCCAAACACAGAAATCATTTTGACATTGGTATAAAGCAAACTCGTTTTGAAAAAATTCAAGTGATTCCTATGGACAAGTTTTCATAAGTGATGAAAACCTTTTGTTTTGCTTTTGGTGAAAATATAAAATAACATTTTGTTGGTCAAGAGGTTCAAACTTCAATTTGAGGGTTACAGAGAACTGATTTTCAAAGCATTTATTTTATTTGCACGAATAATGATTTGGTTCGCAAAAGAAAGCACTGCCTACCGATCCAGATTGCTTGCCTTTGATTAGAAAGGGCTCGATTAGGCACGTAACATAGGCTTTGGCTATTGGTTATGAAGAATAGGATATTTGCAGGCTCAAAAAGGTGTTTAAGGGATTTCAAGACTAAGGATCACTTGTGCTTGTGCTTGTGCTTGTGCTTATTTCTTGACCTTTTGTCATTTGAATTTATTTCTGAAATGGTCTATCATGCCCCCCAATGTTGGGCTCGAGCTCTTCATTTGTTTTTTCTTTCTTCACTTGGTTGAGCATCATCATATCAATTATTTTTGTAAGCTCAAATCTTTTGGACCCTTTGGTTTTTTTCTTCATGCCCCCTAACTTTGTTTGGACACTTTTGATCATTGATAATTTTCTTGCACTTGCCCCTCAGTGTAGGGTGTGATCCTAGCCAAGGTTATTTTTAAAAATGTGTTGAGCTCAAAAAGGGACTCTAAAGAATATATTTTAGCCTTGTGAAAGGATTATCAAAGATGGCCTTTCTTCATTTCAAACTCATGCACTTAGGATCGATAAGCCTTGCTTTCATGTGACTATGCAAAATGATTTCTTATTATTCATTCAAATAAAACTCAGCTTTGGAGTCACCTCATGTTGTTTTTGTTTTTGTTTTGTTTGTTTTTTTATAGGTTTTTTAGGTGTATGGTTACCTTTCTAAGGAATCACTTGAATTTCCAGAACTTGTTTGTTTGGACAAACACCAATATGATTTCTATCTCGTACCAAAAACTTTGAATTCCCAAAAAATCTTTGTGAACATGTGAGATCATGCATAATTTTGGAAGAAAAGGGAAACACACCGGTGGTTTTGTGGGTAAAGGTTGTGCTTAGTGTGTTATTTGCATGAAACAACAATAAAAATGAAGGCACGTCATGAACACAAGAAATCACATGATCTTATTAACAAGAAAGGCTCATTTGACAAATAAAGTCTTGTGGCATTATGAGCCAAATTAGTAACAAGACTTAAACAGGCTTAAACAAAATAAAAAAGCTTTGCAAACATGATCAAAAGGTAGTTATTGTTGGCCATATATAACAGGAACAAGCTCCATTTTCCAACTCTGGTGCACTCCCCCTCTACAATGTGATTAGTACTTAAAAGTGCATTTTTTTCAAGGTTTTATATCATCATATTACACTTAAAGTATCATTAAATTCCCTAACTTAAGCATGTTTTATAATAGCAAGTCTGATAACATAAGATATCTTTAATTTATGGTAAATGCTTATTTTGAATGCATGCATATCTCACAATTTGAAGGATTGATTGATGTGTTTAACTATTGAAAGTGAAAAGACAAAGAGAGGGTTAAGCTTAAAGAAGAGATGTTGGTTTAATTTAAACTAGAACACCATTCAGTTATTGGATTATAACTGGAGCTGTAGAACTTGGATTTAGGTCTGGTTTATATGGATGGAAAGCTAAGACATAGGCCTAAAACTTTAATAAGAGTCCAAGATTCAAAACGGTCGTTTTCAAGTTCAAATTGTAGCAAAAAAAGAAAAAGTCGGAATCTATCCTGCAGCCCAGACATTGTTCAGTGTTCAACCCATATCTCGAGTTCTAGAAGTCTAAATGAGCTTAATATTCTTGTTTTGTTGGAAAGCTGAGACAATTGCATAGAACTTTCATAAAGACTATCTGTTCAAATTATGATGTTAGCAATGACGTTTTGTCCAGACAAGAAGATAATGGTTGTCACCAAGTCAAGAGGTGGCCACCGACTCAGTAATTAGTCATCAAATCAATAGTTCTGAATTTTAGCCTATAAAAGGAGGCATTTTCCATACATGGAGACATATTTGTTTTCACATCAAGATCTTGCTCTTGTTCTCTTTCTTTGTAATTTTGTAATGTTTAAGTTCTGCTTTCATTAATCTCTTGTTTACATTTTTCATCATAACTATGTTCTTATCTAGTCTATTTATATTTCTCTTATTCATAATGTTTAGCTAAGTTTATTATGTCGAGATGAAAATGTTACACTAATGGTGTAAGAATAAGTATAGTATAAACTCAACATGAACTTTAATATTTGATACTAACATGTTTTGTATTTGTTATCTTACTCACTTATAATACCTTGCTTGTGAAATGGTTAATCTAGATTTGTGTTGAACAACCCTTGGTACATCAAATACTTGATCCTTTCATAGCCAACTGTATGGTATAACCGACACCTGTGCTATGAAAGGAACTTGATTTGTTGTTAACATGAGTTATCATCATGAATACCTGACAACATTTACAAGTATTAGCATTACTCAAATGAGATAATTAATATAATCATGTTAATAATTTATAATCCGATTAGAACCTCCTTTGTGTGTGGTTTGTAGTTGAAAAATAAAAGGAGTTTCTATTATACTTATTTGAAATACCATTAGTGGATCCTCTAACATTGACAATTATTTTATCTTTGTTTAATCTTTACATCAATATCACATCTCAAAAGTGTCATAACCCAATTTTTGAATAAATAATAAAAAAATAAATGGATAAAAATATATTTGAGAATGGGGTTAAAACAACACAAATTCAAAGTTTATGGATGAAATTATCAGATTTGAGAGTAAATTGGTCAGAAATTGAAGAATTAATAAGTTTAGAAATTTAATTAAAATTTGGATTAGTTTAATTAATGAAATTAGAATTAATAAGTTTCCGAACTTAATTAAACTTTGATTTAATTAATTAAATAAATTCAGGGATTTAATTGAAATTAATCCAAGGGCATAATTAGAAATTGATTATTACTGATTAGGATCCCAATTGTTAAGTTTAAACTGTTTAGGGACCAAAGTGAAAACAATCATGCCCAAGGTCACAACGGTGCCATTTGGAAGCATTGTTCATTATCTCCTTCGTTTCGCGCGGAGGAAGCCGGTTCAACAGGGAAAAGGGAAGATTCAGCAGATCACGGGCATTATACCCACGATGCCATTCCTGAAGCCACGATCTCTCGCCTCCACGATGCCAGCCATTTCTGGAGGTCGGGACACAAGACCTTCTCTGGCTTTATAAAAGCCAAAGAAAGGCCTCAGCAAAAGGGGGAGGCAGAGCACAAAGGAGGAAAAAAAACAAAGCAAAAGGCACAAATTCACAGACGAGCGGGAGAAGCAGGGGGTGAGAACCAGAGAAAAAAATGGAGAGGCAGAGCACGAACCGAAACAAACACAGGGGGAACGAGCTGGAGGACATACAGAGAGAGAGTCAAGAGAACAGAGAGAACAGAACACAACAAGGGAAACAGAAACAGAACAATAGAAAAAGAAAGAGCAAGGATCAGGAAGGAAGCTTGAAGACAGGAGCTTCGCCCAGCGTCTGCCGATTCGTGCAAAGTCTCTGCGAAACCAGGTAAGTAAGCTTCTCTTTCCCTGCTTTTCATTTTAATTCACCGGTTACTGTTTACTTTGAATTTTAATTCACTTCCTACTGTACATTCTAACTAAAAAAGAAAGAGAAGGTCTGGTTAATGTACTAAAATAGAAAAAGATATATAAAAAAGATAAAAAAAATTTGGTTAAAAAAAAAAGAATAAAAATACAAAATAAATATGTTTTTAGAATAATTATAATTGTATTTTTATATTTTCAAAAAAAAAAAAAGGTGTATCGGTTTGATATGGTTGCTAGGCCCAAGCACTTGGGTCATACTAGACATAAGTGCGTGGGTCTAACAAGGTATTTGTTGCTTTTTTCTTAACAATACATAAGAAGTCCACGAGGAATTATTAGTTACATGTCCTATGACCATTCAACATATTCGCACGAGTATTTTGATTTTCAAAAAAACCATCATCTTTGTCTGGCTCACAAAAATTGTATAAATCCTAGGTGTCATACCTAAGCTACTTGGGTCTGGCAACCAAGCCTAAGCGGCTTGGGTCTAGCAACCTTGTGCAAGTGTACTGTGGACCAAGACAAACTCCATTATAGACTTGCATCGTGGATTTTCCAAGCTCTTAAAGCTTGGGATGTGGTTAATGTTGTCTTTTCACATAAAGTTAAATTATCATATTGTTTTTCGATTGAAAAAATTAAAGCACTGGTTGTGAGGGTATTTCAGTATTTTTCATAGGCCCATTGGTCATTAAACGTTTGGACGGGGATATGGTAGTCTTTTCATTTTTACTTGGGTCTGACAACCATGTCGGGCCTAAATTACTTGGGTTCCAAACCCAGTAAATCAGGTTGGCATGGTAGCCAGACGCAAGTACTATAGGGCTGACATGAGTGCCAAACCCAAGGCTCTTGGGTCTGCATCGGTTTTAGACCAAAGACGCTTGGGTCTGGCATGGCTGCCAGACTCGTGTCTGAGTTAAAAAATTTAAAATTTTTTAAAAGTACAATTGAATTGCAAAAACAAACACTGTCTCATTGAAATAAGATTTTTTTATTTATATGCAATAGAACTTAACTGCAAACTCTTTTTTTTACAACTTATTTTATAAATTTGTTATATTTGAAGAGAAAAGAATGGAAAAAAAATGTTGAGTTCTAAATGATTTATTTCAAGTCTTCAAAAATAAACTTCACTTTTTTGTATGCATTGTGGATGAAAATATTAATTTTATGATTCCATCCAAGTGTTGGACAATTTTTTAACGGCCTCATGCTTTTTAAATTTAAAATGTTGTTGTATGATTTAATTGTC
>Ga0307517_10010493_pt1 | contig 12962 bp, 14 predicted proteins | sample 23_EM_MG_FD_194515 | JGI IMG/M metagenome (GOLD analysis project Ga0307517, IMG submission 194515) | Populus trichocarpa ectomycorrhiza microbial communities from riparian zone in the Pacific Northwest, United States - 23_EM | ecosystem: Host-associated > Plants > Roots > Unclassified | place...
TAGGCGGTGATCCGCGCCGTCATCGCCGTCGCGGCATTGGGGATCGCGCTGCTGCCGGTCCCGATCGCGCGCGAGCGGGCGGTGGCGCCCGCCTATGACGCGGTATGGTTATGGGCGGGGGTGCGGGCGCAACCGGCACTGGCGACGGCCAGGCGGTTGTATCTGCTGCAGGGGCAAGTCGAGGCGACCGATCCGGTTCGCTATGCGGCGCAACGCGCGGCGATTCCGCAACTCGGCAATCGCGAGGTCTGGATGGTGGTGCGGGTCGAGACGCTCGCCTGGTCGCCGGCCATCTATGACCAGATGCTCGCTGCGCTGGGGCGGTGGCGTGCGGCCGGCAATCGCGTCGTCGGCGTGCAGATCGATTTCGACGCGCGGACGCGGCACCTGGAGGATTATGCCGCTTTCCTGCGCGGATTACGCGCGCGGCTGCCGGGCGATTGCCGGCTGGGGATCACCGGGCTGCTCGACTGGAGCGCGAACGGCGATCCCAAGGGGCTCGATGCGCTGGCGGGGGTGGTCGATGAGGCGGTGCTGCAGATCTACCAGGGCGATCATGTCATCCCCGGCTATCAGGCGTATCTGGCCAAGCTCGATCGGCTCAAGCTGCCGTTCCGGATCGGTTTGCTGCAGGGGGGCGAGTGGGAGCCGCCGGCGGGGCTGGAGGCCAATCCGTGGTTCCGGGGGTATGTTATGTTTCTGCGCAATCCCGATTGATGGTTCGGGCTCTTTAAGCCCCTCCCCTTCAGGGGAGGGGTTGGGGTGGGGCCTCGCGGCAGGCGAGGGGCTCGGTGAGACTGATACGCCCCACCCCCATCCCCTCCCCTGAAGGGGAGGGGCTTTTGCCTCAAGACCCCGGGCACACCCGCCCAGCCGCCACTCTTTGCAGCAAGCTCGCCCGGTCGGCCCGCAAGTCGGCACCGCTGCGCGCTTGCGGCTCCGGCCCGTCGGCAAGCCCGCGCCACAGCGCCGCGTTGAAGCGTGGCGTGTCGAGCCGGTCTTCGCTGGTGAAATCCTGCCCCTGCATCGCCGCCGCCCACCATCCGGCATCGCGGGGCGGGCAGCTATTGGCGGCGGTCGCCCTGGCAACGAAGCGATCCGCCGGGATCGGCAGCTTGGTGCCGCGCAGCACATCGGCAGCGCGCGCGCGGAAGCTCCAGTCCTTCTGGTTGACGTCGAACACGTCGGCCATCGGCGTAGCCAGCGCGTCGTTGAGCCCCAGCGGGGGCAGGCCGAGCACTGCCTCGATCGTGCGTAACATGCTGACCGTGGTGTAGCGCGTCGACACCAAGGCGCGCTGCTTGACGTACGGCCCGACGACGAAGGCGATGCTGCGTCGCGCGTCGACGTGATCGCCGCCATTCTGCGCGTCGTCCTCGATCACGAACACCAGGGTCGAGTCCTTGAACGAACTGTTGGCGATGCGTTCGAGCACCATGCCGACCGAATAATCGTTGTCGGCCATTTCCGCCTCGACGCTGTTCACGCCGTCGACGGCTTCCTTGAAGTCGCCGAAATGGTCGTGGCTGAGGCGCAACAGGGTGAGCGCGGGCATCGTCCCGGCCTTGTCCTGCTGGTCGAATTCGCGCTGCCATTCGAGCACGCGCCAATAATCGGGCAATTTCTGGTCGAAGCCGCGGAAATAACGGTCGCTGCGGCTGGCGAGGTCGCGATCGGCGGGGGTCCAGATCGTGCGCTTGTCCTTGAACGGCTCGCGTAACAACGGGACGAAGCCGGGCGATTCGCTGTCGTAGACCGAGGCGTCGGCAAAGCCGTAATTGCGCACGGTCAGCCCGGCGCGGATCGCGGCGTTCCACAAATAGCCTTGCCCGGGCAACTTGTCGTCATCGGCATCGGGCGCGGTGAGCAAGGCGGGTCCGGGCATCAGGTCGGGATCGTCGGGATGGCGGGGGTCGGCCTTGCGGCGCTCGGCCAGGCTCAGGCTGGTCGCGACGTTGCGATCCGATTCCTCCGATTCATAGGCAAGCCCGCGTGCCGAATAATTCACCGGCGCGGTCTTTTCGAGCAGATCGGGGACGCGCGCGGCGGTGGTCCAGGTCCAGCCGGTGCTCGATTGCTCGCCCGAATCGTAGAAATTGTCGAGCGTGACGAACTCACGCGCCATATTGTGATGGTTGGGGCTGAGCGCCTCGCCCAGGATCGCCAGCTTCGGGTCGCCATTGCCGATCTCGAGGTCGCCTAGCACCTGATCATAGGTGCGGTTTTCCTTCACGATGAAGACGACATGCTTGATGCGCTTGGCGACCTCGGCCATCCGCGCCTCGGCGGCGCGGCGCGCTGTGGCATTGGACAGACCGATGTTGTCGGCGACCTGCAGCGTGGTCTTCGCCAGGGCACGGCCGTCGGGCATCGCGAAGTGGAGCAGCCCGGCTTTTTCGAGCTGGAAGATGTACTGATTGGCCGCGCCGCACGCGCTCGGCTGCGCCTTTTGCACCGCGACCTTGGGCGCGCACCCCTGAGGATTGGGGCCGGGCGGGCTCTTGCGGTTGACGACGAACACGCGCGCGCCGTCGGCGCTGGTCGCGACCGCGCTGGGGTACCAGCCGGTCGGCACGACGCCGACCACCTCGGCCGTGGTCGCGCCCGGTGTGACCATCGCCAATGCGTTGATCCCGCCATAGGTGACCAGCAAATTACCCGCGGGAGTCAGCGCGAGGCCGTTGGGGTTGAGCCCCTTGCCGAGCGGCCCCGCCGACAGGCTGTCGGGCAGACCAAGTCTGGGCTCGCCGGCGAGCGTGTCGCTCGCCAGATCGACCATCGCCAGGCGATCGGCATTGTCCTCGGTGGCGTAAAGGCGGCGCGTCCTGGGCGCGATCAGCATCGCGGTCGGCTCGCCGGTCGTGGCGATGCGCTTGGCGACGCGGATCGCGCGACCGGCCACGTCGAGCGCGACGATCTGGCGATCGCGCGGCGCCGAGACATAGGCGCGGCCATTGTCGCGCCACACGATCGCGAAGGGAAATTCGCCGCCGGGCTGGCCGGAAGCGGCGGGGTCGATCTTTCCCGGCCGCAGATCCTGTTCGGCGATGATCGCGCGGGTCGCGAGGTCGATCAGCGTGACCGAATCGTTGTAATAATTGGCGACCAGCAGGCGCTTGCCGTCGGGGCTGACCGCGACGCCCGCCGCCTGCGGTTTGACGTCGACGCCGTTGCCGGCCTGGTGCCCGAGCTTGATCGGTTTGCCGGCGGGCGCGAACCCGGCCTTGCCGCGGCGGAACAGATGGACGACGTCGTCGACCCCGCCGCCGACCGCGAAGCCGCGTCCGTTGGGCATCCAGGCCACGCCCGAATAGGCATTGGGCACGACCAAGGTCTGTTCGAGCCGCGCGCCGGCACGATCGATGCGGTAAGCGAAGACATATTGGCCCGACTGCGCGGCGACGACCTTGCCGTCGGGGCCGTTGAAGCGATTGAACCCGCTGGTCAGCACCAGCATCTCGCGGCGATCGGGGCTGACCGCGATCGCCGCGGCGCCATCGGCGACATAATCGGGATGCGGGCCGACCCGCGAGACGAGCGGACGGAAGATCGCGCCGGGCGCGGCAAGCGGGGAAAGCGATTGACCGGTCGGCAATTGCTGCGCGGACGCCGCGGCGCCAAGGCCGGCGAGAAGGCCAATGATCGCGCGCATCCTCATTATCGTCTCCCGTTCATCCGGGGCGGATAGGACGCAGTTGCTACGCTTCGATGACGAGGGCCTATTCGGCTTCGCCCGAGCCCTCGTCCGAGTCCGCACCGGTATGGAAATAGGCCTCGACCGGGCCCGACAGCTTGATCGTCAGCGGGTTGCCGTGGCGGTCGACTTTCTTGCCCAAGGCAACGCGGACCCAGCCTTCCGAGATCGAATATTCTTCGACATCGGTGCGTTCGATGCCCTTGAAACGGATGCCGACCCCGCGCTGCAGCGCGTCCTGGTCGAAGAACGGGCTGCGCGGATTGCTCGACAAATGATCGGGAGGCGTATCGGTCATGGCGCGGGCTATTGCCGCGAGCGGACCCAAAAAGCAAACGGCGCGGGAAAGCCGAAGCTCCCCGCGCCGTTCCGCTCAGTTCAGCGGCTGCTTAGTTGCAGACGCGGACCCGGACACTGCGGTCGTAATAAGGGTCATAGCGGCGCTCGACCCAGCAGCGGCGATAGTCGCGATAGCGATAGGCGTAATAGCCGTCGGTCGGATAATAGCCGCGCTGACGATAATAATAATCGTCATAGTCGGCGCGATAGCCGCGCTCGCGATAATAGCTGTCGCGGGCATAGCGGTCGTTGGACGAGGACGCGATCGCCGCGCCCAGCGCCAGGCCGACGATGCCGCCGGCGAGCACCGCGCCGGTGTCGTCATGGCCGCGGTGCCAGCGGCGATAACGCTGCGCATCGGCAGGAGCGGCCGCGGTCAGCGCGGTCGCTGCGAGCGTGGTGCCCAGGACTGCCTTGGTCAGAAGCTTGTTCATTTCGAACCTCCATCGTTATTCGAATCCGACAGGCTAAACGCAGACTGTCCGAGCCTGTTGCATCCTTCTATGCGAGTCGGCCTGAACGGGTCCTGAGACGGATGTTAAACTGGCGTTTAGATAGGAGATAGCGGATGGCGTACTGGTTCCTGCGGTCGGAGCCCGAAGTTTATGGCTGGGATCATCTGGTCCGCGATGGTGGCACCGAATGGGACGGCATCCGCAATTACACCGCGCGCAATTTCCTCAAGGACATGCAGGTCGGCGACCAGGCCATCCTCTATCATTCGAACACCGAAAAGGCGTGCGCCGGGATCATGGAGATCACGCGCACCTGGAAGCCGGACGGCGAGAAAGGCGATTGGGCATCGGTCGCGGTCAAGCCGGTCAAGCCGTTGAAGCACCACGTCACGCTCGCCGAAATGAAGGCCGAGCCGCGCCTCGCCAAGATCGAAGTGCTGCGTCAGTCGCGCCTGTCGGTGACGCCGGTGCGCGATGACGAATGGGCGGTGCTGATGGAAATGGCGCAAGGGTGAGTGCCGGCGCGCTGCACCTGCTGACTGGCAAGATCGCAGCGGGCAAGTCGACGCTCGCCGCTGCGCTGGCCAAGGAAACCGGCGGCCTGGTGCTGGCCGAGGACCATTGGTTGCCGACACTCTATCCCGCGCAGATCACCTCGATCGAGGATTATCGGCGCGAGAGCGAGCGGTTGCGCGCGGCAATCGCGCCGTTGATCGTCGACCTGCTGCGCCGCGGCCTGACGATCATCCTCGATTTTCCGGCCAACACCGTCGCCAGCCGGACATGGATGCGCGGGCTGGCCGATGCCGCGGGCATCACCGCGACGCTGCATTTCCTCGATCTGCCCGACGAGCTCTGCCGCGCCCGCCTCCGCGCACGCAACGCGGCAGGTACGCATGCCTATCAGGCGAGCGATGCCGAGTTCGACCAATTCACCGCGCATTTCGTCGAGCCGACCGTCGACGAAGGTTTTTCGATCGTGCAGCACACGACGACAGGCGGGGCGTAAGCATTGAGCGCTGATGAACCGTTCGATATCGGGATTTGGTCGCCTGACGAAAATCGGGAGACGGTGCGGGCCTATTTTGCCATGCTTGCCAACGATTTGCTCGGGACGCCTTACAACAAGGCCGAATATCGTCGTTCATTGATGCAGCGCGTACATCGTCCCGAAAAAGCTATTGAGTTCAAGCATCAAAATGTGAGTGCGGTTCTGCTCGGCCTGGGTCATCCGTGGATCACGGGATACAAGCCGGCGAGGAACTTCCAGCTGTCCTTGGTCGACTCCGTGATCGAATACCTCCATCAGCATCCCGACTGGTTCGAAGTGCTGGGCAGAGAAAGTCGCGTTCGGACTTCCGCGGTGAGAGAAACTCCTTCGCTGTGGATTGGCCCACCGCCCACATTCCAGAACGAACCGCCGCCTGTCGACCTGGCGAGGGCAGATGCGATAGCGCGCAAGTTCGACGTGGCCGAGCGGGACGCGAGGAATCGTGATCTCGGTAGGCGAGGAGAAGAACTCGTCTTGCTTCACGAACGCCGGACCCTCGGTGCAGCCGGGAGAAGTGACTTGGCAAAGCTCGTGCGGTGGATTGCCGACGAAGATGGTGATGGGGCTGGGTACGACATTTCGAGTTTCGAACCAGACGGTGCTCCGCGGTTGATCGAAGTGAAGACGACAAACGGTTGGGAGCGGACACCCTTCCACATTACGCGTAACGAGCTCGCCGTAGCCGATGAGATGCGTGACTGCTGGCATTTAATACGCTTGTGGAACTTCGCCCGCGAACCGCGAGCATTTGCGATCCGCCCGCCACTTGAAGCCCACGTAGCGCTGACACCGACTAGTTTCCTAGCCCAGCTTCACTGACGACGCAGTCCGCGAAGGGTTTCGCGCCATCGCGCGTTAAGCTGGCAGGAGCCAGACTGGACAGGTGCTGATGCGGTTCTCGAGCGCCGCGCGGGAGACCGCGGCGGCCGATAACGACGATGCGTTGATGACGCGCATTGCCAGGCGCGATGCCGTGGCGTTCGGCCGGGTGGTCGATGCCCATGCCGCGATGCTCCACCGCATCGCCTATCGCATGATCGGCGACGCCACCGAGGCGGAGGACGTCGCGCAAGAGGCGTTGCTGCGGTTGTGGGTGTCGGCCGAACGCTGGCGACCGGGGCAGGCGGGGATCGCGGCGTGGCTGACGCGGGTCGCGGTCAACCAATGCCTCGATCGCCTCAGACGGCGACGTTTCGCCAGCGACGAGGAACCGCCCGAGCGCGCCGACGAGGCGCCGGGGGCAGAGGCGCAGGTCGAGGAGGAACAATTGCGCCGCGCGGCGCGGGCGGCGCTGGGCGATCTCAGCGAGCGGCATCGTGCCGCGATCGTGCTGACCTATTACGAGGAGTTACCCAATTCGATGGCCGCGGACGCGCTGGAGCTCAACCTGAAGGCGTTCGAGTCGCTGTTGCTTCGCGCACGCGGCGCAATGCGCGCGGCGTTGGCGGCGCGAGGGCTGACCTCGCTGGTTGGGGAGATCGCGTCATGAGCGCGGACTTCACCGCCGCCGAACGTGCCGCGCTCGATCGCGTGACGGTGCCGGCGATGCGGCCGGGGCTGGCCGCCGATATCGTCGCGGCGGCGGCCGCTGGAACGCGCGTACCGCCACGGCGCGGCGCGCGGAGCGGCTGGCGGGCGCACGGCCGTGTCCTGATCGGGGCCGGCGCGTTGCTGCTGGCGAGCGCGACCGCCGCTGCGACCGGTTGGTTCGGCAAGCTGCCGATCGCGATTCCGGGCATCACCCGGACGGTTGCCGCGCCCGAGGTGAAGAAGCCTAGGCATCTCGTGCGCGCCGAAAAGCCGAAACCGGCGATCAGCCGAACCGAGACGCTGGCTGCCATCCCCGAAGCGGCGCCCGTCTTGCCACCCGATTCGCCGCCGCTGGGCCTATGGCGCGCGCAGCGTCAGGCACGGATCGTCGCCGGGTTGCCGGCCAACCGGCCGCTCGTGCGCCGCGCGCTGATGGCGCGGTTCCGCGACATGCCGGCGACCCAGCGTCAGGCGGCGGTCGCCGAATGGCGGCGGATCAGGGCGCTGCCGCCACCCGAGCGCAAGGCCGAGATCGCGAAGCTCAAGGCCGATTTTCTCGCGAGACATCCCCGCGTCGCTGCGCAGATGGAAAAGCGGCTGGAGGCTAAATCCGCCTTGGCGGCCTCGGCGGGTGATCCGATCAAACCGGGCGCCGCCACCATCCCTGACGGCGCGATGCGGCCCGACGGCGCGCTCGCTCGCCCGCTCACGCCGCAGGAGCGGTTCGAACGGCGTCAGGCCCGGCGCCAATATTGGATGCAGCGCCGCGCGATGCGATTAGGCTCGGGCCAGCCGCTCCCCGGAAACGGACCGGACGAAGGGCCCGGCAAGCCTGATCGTTGAATAGGACGACGGGGCTGTCTTCCCCTCCAATTTCGGCAGCTCCGTCGCCTCGCTTGCTCAGATATCTCCGGGCTGGCGTAGCGTTACGGCGATCTCGGACAGCGGCACGCCAGTTTCGGCGTCGACCACCAATGGCGTGATCGTCCGCCCGCTGCTTGCGTCGACCAGGTCGCTCATCGCGCCTTCGCCGAAATGCTTGCGCGCCCAGCCGCCCAGCGCCTGCAGCACCGGCAAATAGTCGCGCCCCGCGTCGGTCAGGACGTATTCGTCCCTTGGCGGGCGCTCGCTATAGCGCCGACGCTCGAGCATTCCCGCCTCGACCAGCGCGGCCAGCCGTCGCGTCAGGATATTGGGCGCGATCCCCAGGCTCTTCTGGAAATCGTCGAACCGCGTTCGGCCAAGCCCCGCATCGCGCAGGATCAGCATGCTCCAGGCATCGCCCGCACGGGCAAGGCCGCGGCCGACCGGGCAAATGCCCCAGGATAATTTCTCGGTGTCCATTGCAAAGTGATAGTCACATTCCTATCAAAATGCAAGTCGCTCGACTCGGTGCCGGGCACGAAGGAGAAATTCGATGACTCAAGCTCTCAACCAGACCGCCCTCATCACCGGCGGTTCGACCGGCATCGGCGCGGTTTATGCCGATCGCCTCGCTCATCGCGGCTATGATCTGATCCTCGTTGCGCGAGATCAGGCGCGGATGGAGGCGTTGGCCGAACGGCTGCGTGGCGAAACCGGCCGCACGATCGAGGTGGTTCGCGCCGATCTCACCGATCGCGCCGATCTCGCACGCGTGGCGGGACGGTTTGCCAGCGATCCGACGATCACCTTGCTGGTCAACAATGCCGGTCTGTCGATGACAGGGGACGCGATCTCGGTCGAGCCGGCCGAGATCGAGCGGCTGGTTTCGCTGAACATCACCGCGCCGACCGTGCTGGCGGGCGCCGCGGGCAAGGCATTCGTCGCGCGCGGAGAGGGCGCGATCATCAATCTCGCCTCGGTATTGGCGCTGGTCACGGAAATGTTCGACGGCGTCTATTCGGGATCGAAGGCCTATCTGCTCAATTTGAGCCAGAGCCTGGCGGCGCAATATGGCGCCAAGGGTCTCTATGTGCAGGCCGTGCTGCCGGGTGCGACGCGGACCGAAATCTGGGAACGATCGGGCAAGGACGTCAACGCGTTTCCGCCTGAATGGGTGATGGAGGTCGACGATCTGGTCGATGCGGCACTGGCAGGGTTCGACCGTCGCGAGACCGTGACGATCCCGCCGCTCGCGGATGCTGATTTGCCGCAATGGGAGGCAATGCAGGCATCGCGCGTGGCCCTGGGCGGCAAGCTCAGCAACCGTGCGGTCGCGGACCGCTATCGCGAGACCGCTTTGGTCTGAACCGGACGGGCGCCCGCTCGCCGGGCGCCCGCCGATGCTGGTAATTGCCGTCTCGCGTGATAGGCTGCGCGCCATTCCAATGCAGGAGAGGCGTGTGGCAAATATTTCCCGGCGAGAGATCGGCGCGTTATTGGGAACGTTCACAACGGTGGCGGCGACCAATCCGGCGCTGGCTGCCGGCGCGATTGCCCAGCGTGGTTTCCCCAAGGGATTCAAATGGGGCTGCGCGACCGCCTCCTATCAGGTCGAGGGTGCCGTCAAGGAAGACGGGCGCGGCGAGACCAATTGGGACATTTTCTCGCACACGCCGGGCAAGGTCGCGAACGGCGACAGCGGCGACGTCGCCTGCGACAGCTATCATCGCTTCCGCGAGGATCACCAGCTGCTCAAGAATCTCGGCGTCTCGACGTACCGGATGTCGCTCGCCTGGTCGCGCATCTTTCCGGAAGGGCGAGGCCAACCCAACCAGGCCGGGATCGACCATTATGACCGCGTGATCGACGACCTGCTGGCCAACGGCATCACGCCTTATGTCACCTTGTTTCACTGGGATCTGCCTGCGGCATTGCCCGGCGGGTGGCAATCGCGCGATACCGCCAAGGCCTTTGCCGATTATGCCGGGTTCATGGCGGGCAAGCTCAGCGATCGCGTGAAGCATTTCATGACGACCAACGAATTCGCCTGCTTCACCGATCTCGGCCACAAGGAAGGTATCCACGCGCCCGGCCTCAAGCTCGATCCTGCCGGGGTCAATCAGGTGCGCCATCACGGCGTCCTGGCGCATGGTCTCGGCGTGCAGGCGATCCGCGCGAGCGCGAAGGCGGGAACGAAGGTCGGGCTCGCCGACAATCCCTCCATCACCGTACCGGTGATCGAGACCCCCGAGCATATCGACGCAGCACGAAAGGCGATGCGTGAGGTCAATGCCGCGGCGCTGACCGCGGTGATGGAGGGGCGCTATATCGACAGCTACCTGACGGCGCAGGGTGCGGCCGCGCCCAAGGTCGAGGAAGGCGACATGAAGGCGATCGGCAGCCCGCTCGATTTCGTCGGGATCAACGTCTACGCGCCGCAATTCGTCCGGGCAGATACCAATGCGCAGGGCTATACGGTTCTGCCGATGCTGGCGTCGTCGCCGCACATGGCCTCCGCCTGGCTGCGCGTCGGGCCCGAAGCCGCTTATTGGGCGGTGCGCAACACGACCGAATTGTGGAAGCCGAAAGCGATCTACATCACCGAGAACGGCTGTTCGGCGGACGATCCGGTGACCGATGGACGGATCGACGATGCCGACCGCGTGATGTACCTGCGCAATTACATCGGACAGGCGCAGCGCGCCACGGCGGAGGGGTTGCCGCTGGTCGGCTATTTCCTGTGGAGCCTGATGGACAATTTCGAATGGGCCGACGGCTACGGCAAACGGTTCGGGCTGCACTATGTCGACTTCAAGACGCAGACGCGTATCCCCAAGCTGAGCGCTGCCTGGTATCGCGAACTGATCAGGCGCAACGCGCTCGTTTAGCGACGAACAGGGGTTTCCGCGCGCGCTGGATACGTTATCGGGCGGCTCCGGCGTATTTGGAGACGTGATGTGCGGTTCGCGAAGCTGACGGTTCTGGCTCTGGTGTTCGGTGCGACCGTGTCCGCCGCGGCGCCGCAGAAAGCGGCTGCGCCAAAGGAGCCGCCGATCGTCCGCGTACGGATGACCACCTCGGCAGGCGTGATCACGATGGCGATCGACGTCCGCCACGCCCCCAAGACCGGGGCGAATTTCCTTGCCTATGTCGATGACGGCAGGCTCGACGGCACGCGCTTCTATCGTGCGGCGCGACGCAAGGGCGCCCCCAATCTCGGCTTCGTCCAGGGTGGGATCGACACCGACGCGCGCCGCCGGCTCGAACCGGTGCCGCTCGAGCCGACCAGCAAGACCGGCCTGCACCATGTCGATGGCGCGATCTCGATGGCGCGCTACGACAGTCCCAATTCAGGCACGGCGAATTTCTCGCTGATGGTCGGGGCCAGCCCCAATATGGACGCGCGGCCCGGCTCGCCCGGTTATGCGGTGTTCGGTCGCATCGTCGGCGGCATGGATGTCGTGAAGCGCATCCTGGCGATGCCGACCAGCCCAGGCGGCGAAGGCGCGATGAAGGGGCAGATGCTGGTGAAGCCGGTGACCATCATCCGCGCGCAGCGGCTCGACGGCACGCCCAAGCCGACCGGGCGCGCGAAAGTGTGGGAATTGTTCGCCGGGATGAAGTGACCGGCGAGGAATCCGGTCAGGAAAAGACGCCGCCCAGATCGCCTTGCCCGATTTGTTCGGGTTGGCGCGGGTCGGGTCCGTATTCGTTCTCGAAATCCTCGCCGGGCGTGAACACCATCATCAGCCAGAAGATGATGCCGGCCAGCGGGATGAAGGTGAGCAGGAACTTGATCCCGGGCTCGCCGTGATCGTGCAGGCGCCGCACGCTGATCGCGATATGGCCGACATAGAGCAGTGGCATCGCCAACAGGATAGCCACCAAGCCGACGATCCCCACCATCGTCGCGACCGGGTTGCCGCTCGCGCTTTCGGGATGTCCGCCGGTCAGGCCGACATTGATGCCGGCGAACAGCAGCTCGAGCGTGATGAACAGCACAATCGCGGTGATGTGATACAGGCCGTATTCGGTCCGCGTCGCGCGCCCTTTGAAATCGAATAGCTGCCGCCACGGCCGAACCAACGATTTCATGCTTCCCCCGAAAAAACAAAAGCCCCGCACGACGTTAGCCGTGCGGGGCGTTGGTGACCAGTTGGTCGATTCGAAGGATCAGGCGGCCTCGCTCACCCACCGCGCGCGCTTGCGGTCGAGCGTCGTGCGGCCTGCTTTGCCTTACGCTGCTTGCTTCGCCCGGCTGGCGCGCTTGCGGTCATGCGGATCGAGATAGCGCTTCCGCAACCGGATCGACTTGGGCGTCACTTCGACCATCTCGTCGTCGTCGATATACGCGATCGCCTGTTCCAGCGTCGCTTTCTTCGGCGGGGTCAGGCGGATCGCGTCGTCCTTGCCGCCCGAGGCGCGGAAGTTGGTCAGCTGCTTCGCCTTCATCGGATTGACCTCGAGGTCATCCGGCTTGGCATTCTCGCCGACGATCATGCCCTCGTAGAGCGCCTCGCCATGCCCGACGAACAGGATGCCGCGCTCTTCCAGCGGGCCGAGCGCGTAGCTGTTGGCCTCGCCCGATCCGTTGGAGATGAGCACGCCGTTCTTGCGGCCCTCGATATTGCCCTTGTGCGGGCCGTATTTCTCGAACAGTCGGTTCATGATGCCGGTGCCGCGCGTGTCCGACAGGAACTCGCCGTGATAGCCGATCATGCCGCGGCTGGGTGCCGAGAAGGTGATGCGCGTCTTGCCGCCGCCCGACGGGCGCATGTCGGTCAACTCGGCCTTGCGGATCGCCATCTTCTCGACGACCGTACCCGAATATTCCTCGTCCACGTCGATGATGACGGTTTCGTAGGGCTCGGTCTTCTTGCCGTTCTCATCCTCGCCGAACAGCACGCGCGGGCGGCTGATGCCGAGCTCGAAGCCCTCGCGGCGCATCGTCTCGATCAGCACGCCGAGCTGGAGCTCGCCGCGGCCGGCGACTTCGTAGCTGTCGCGATCGGCGGCTTCGGTCACCTTG
>Ga0307517_10010494_pt1 | contig 12960 bp, 9 predicted proteins | sample 23_EM_MG_FD_194515 | JGI IMG/M metagenome (GOLD analysis project Ga0307517, IMG submission 194515) | Populus trichocarpa ectomycorrhiza microbial communities from riparian zone in the Pacific Northwest, United States - 23_EM | ecosystem: Host-associated > Plants > Roots > Unclassified | place...
TAAATTAATCTAAATAATTATATAAAAAAAAAGAAAAAGAAAAAAAAAGAACGGAGGGACATGATTATTTTAGTGTAATCTGTGAAATATCACATGATTTGTTTGGTATCTGCTCCAGGTTAGATCACTCGTGTCCTGCCTGGATTATCAAAGTAGATTTTTTTACAGATGTCTCCTGACCCACGTGTGACCCTACCTTGTCAGACCATCCTCCTTTCATTTTTTCCACGTTATCTCTCATAAAAAAATCGGCACACCTCCAGGCAGGCATCACATGCCTTCGATATGACGCCGTTTTCTAGCCAATTACTACTGTACAAAACACATATCCTCGTTGATTTGATGAATAGTAAAGTGGCTTTCGTCGTTTATCTATCCGAAGACTAAAAAAGACCAGCGAGAGACTTCATACTCAATTGCTTGTACAACTTAAAAACTTCTAGAAATTAGTACACGGACTTTGCTTCTTTGACATTCTTGTAGCTTCGTTTTTAAATTATTATCTTTTTTTAAAAATATTAAATTAATAATTTCTAGATAAATCTAAAATAAAATTATTTTAATATATTTTTAATTAAAAAACACTTTCCACCAATTACCGAACATACAAGGCTATTTGATATTGCATTTCTATATGTACACGGTGTGTTTAACATAAAAAAATATGAAATTGTGAAACTAAATGTATTTATATTTTTGATATTTTTATATAATTTAATTTTACATTTAGTTTAGATAAGATTAGAATATTTCCTTGCTTATCCATTTAATCGAATTTAATAACAATAATGGGATCTGAATATGTTAATTGTTTTTAATCGCACGTGTAGCCTAGCTTAGTATAGCGTACACGTAGTGCCTTTTAGTCACCGAAGTAAAACGACAGCGATGTAGGGTAATAACAGCTAGTGAAAGAAAATGTGCAAGTGTCGGTAAACGAAACTAGGCTCGAAGGATTTGAAGTCAACGTGACTTTCCTCATTGACTGGGTTACGGTGTCAATTAGTCGGCGACTAATTGTGATTAGTGTGGGACCCAGACAACTGTCCCTTCACTTCCAGCTCTCTTTGCAATTTGTGCCCAATCCAGTCTCCATTACCAGCTTTTGGTTCCTAATCCCGTGAAACATTTCCCGGTTTTGTCCTTTCACTCATTAAAAACGAGAGAGAGAGAGAGAGAGAGACAAAGGGTAGATTAGTAAGTAAAATTAAACAGGCGTCAAATTATCAGCAGAAACCCTTCCATCATCATCGTCATCTCGTCTCTGTAGTCTCAACTGCACACTTATCTTCTCTCTCCTGCAGTCGCTTTCTCTCTCACTTTTTACAGCAAGTTACCAGAGAGGACGACAGTGAAACTTATCATTGAAGTATAATAAAGAAGCAAAAACAAATGCCCTCCTCCTCTCATCCTTTTCTTCTGTTCCTGTCTTTCTCTCTCAAACCTCCCTATGAGCTACGACTACCTGCCTGCCTGCCTACCTATAGCAGCTACTGTACTTCTTCCCTCCTTTTCATCATCAACACTCACCATTATCTCACACCCAACACAGTTTACTTACTAACCACAGTTGAGTAGAGTAGAGTAGATCCCAATTCAATCCATTCATCTTTCATTTTCTCGATACCAAATATTCTTCCTTGCTCTTTTTACTGTTTTCATCTGTAGGTTTTAGCTTTTCCTGTTTTTAAGATCGAAGTCTAAATCTTGAATCTTTTTGACACTCAACTCTGTTTTCTTTCAGCAAGATTTGTATACAAGCTACTTGTTTCACTCCTTTACGTTTTGGCTTCAAAACTCGCTTCTTCAACTACAAATCTTTGATTCTTTCTTGCCCCTAAGTTAGCAAATCTGTATTCTTCTAGCATTTTGTCCTAAATTTAACTCAAGTTTTTCCCCTTTTGTTAGAGACAGAATCGTGTCTCAAGAACAATGAATCATCTTCCAAGGACAAGTTTCTTGATTCCGGTACTATGCTTTCTTTGTCTTCAAATCCAACCTTTACACTCATTTTCAACACAACCCATGAACTGTACGGACACTACACGACTGTGCACATCGTTTTTGGCCTTTAAACCCCAGGAGAACCTAACTCTAGCAATGATTCAAAGCATGTTTGATGTGTTACCCCAAGATGTGACCAGAGAAGGCAATGGCCATGGCTACATATTCATCAAGAAGAACTGCTCTTGTTTGTCCAAGGACAAAGTCTATGTGACTAACTCTACATATACAGTGAAATTCAGTGGGGGTTATGTTTATGACATCGTGATCAATGCTTATGACGGGCTTGCTTTCTTGCCCAACACAACAAGACAAGCAAAGGTTGGTGCTGTTGTGTCATTGAGGTTGTTCTGTGGGTGTTCAAGTGGGTTGTGGAATTATTTGGTGAGTTATGTGATGAAGGAAGGAGATACTGTTCAGTCCTTGTCTAGTCGATTTGGTGTTAGTATGGATAGTATTGAGACAGTGAATGGGATTCAGAATCCTGATAATGTTACAGCTGGTGCGCTGTATTATATTCCTCTGAATTCAGGTTAGTCTTATGATTCAATGGCGTTATTTTGGTTATTCCTTATGTGTAACTCTTTAAATGGGCTTTGATTTTTGAGTGATGAATTTTGGAAATGCTAAGATTGGAAATCTGTTTTCTGTTTGCTGCTTCATTTTGGATATTTTGCTTATGTCCATAGAAGCTGCTATCACAGTCACAACAATCTCTCAGCTTCTGGTTTTGACGACTTAATTTCTTCAAATTACTCTTTAATTTCTCTAACTTTCCTTTCAACCTAAATACCTAGATTATTGTAATGGTTTAGGCATTACAGATTGGATACTCTGTTTGACAAGGATGCCAAATCAACATAATGGAAAAAAAAATCATTTATGCTAGCAGAAGCGTGGGATGGAGAATGGCAAGTAATTGGTTGCTGGTGCTTAACTTGCCAACGTTATTTTTTGTTTCGTGTTGTGAATACTAGAAGCAAAATTCCCATGTTCCATAGCGCAACTCCGTGAACAATTATTTAAATTAAAGTATTACATACATGCCACTCTGCTTATGTTCTTTTAACCATTGCCTCTGCAAACTGGGCTTTTATATTGTTTTCTTTTTTGTGGAAATTTAATAGGTGAAGTTTCCTTGGTTTTTGTATTTTTTTTTTGTGTATTGATTTAACCCTCCTATTGTTTTCTAGTTCCCGGGGAACCTTATCCCTTGGAGAATGATAATCCTCCTGCTCCTGTTCCTGCACCTCCGGATGACATTTTCTCAGGTACGGATTAGTACCTTAATAAATTCACAAATGAACTGTCTTTTGTAGCACTTCATCAACACATATGATATGATTCTGAGTGTACGGTGTGCAAGCGTGTATGAGAGAGAGTTATCTGGCCTATAATTGTGTGTTTACCCGGCTTCATCTGCTGCTTTAGTTTGAAAAAGCAAAACCAATATCATGGTATATAATTAACCAGAACATATAAAAGTGCAATAATGGCAAACTACTTTAGTCTAAAACGCATTGCAGATCTTTCAAGCACATTACCTGCTGTATGTGCTGATTATGAAACAAAGTTTATTCTTAATATTGGCTGTGAGCAGATTATGACTGTCACCCTACTTTGGCAATTTACTTTTACTTTTATTTTACTATCACTAGAATCTTCTTGATGGTAGCTCTAGACTAATTAATGATTCTTTTGATTTAAATAAATTCAATGTATTGACTCTGAACATAATCATAAGTCCCCATTTATGCTGAAATATGATTAAAATTCTGGTTAAAAGCTGAAATTCTAAAGTTTTCATTTTCTGTTCTCAAAGCTCCTCACTCTTTCTTGTTTTTGCATCAGTTCTTCCTGTTAAAGCTGTGGTGTGAGTTCTTATATGTCACAAAATAACTTGCTATGTGTTTTGCAGCAAATATTCCAACAATTCACAAGGCTCGTGTACCATATGGATGGATCATAGGGGGTCTTGGGATCGGTCTTGCACTGATTGTATTATGTATAATTATTTGTGTGTCTCTTAAGTCCTCAAGTTGCTTATCTGAATCTCGAGGAAGTCACGCCAAGCCTCCTGATGGCAAGATTTCTCAAAAGTTTCATATTCTTCGCAAGCAAAGCTTTTGTTGTACTTCTAGAAGGTCCATCTGCTGCAAATCTGTAGACTGGAAGCAAACAAATGGGGAGTCTAGCAGCCACCAGATTACTATACCTAAAGGTTTTACCAACTGTTTATCAGATTTTGATTTATACATAAACTCTGGAATTCTGATGTGAAGGATTGGTTTTAATGCTTTTGGTGCCGGTGTCGTGTTTTCCTTGTCAACTTTAAGCTTTGAATTTATGACTTCATATTCTTGTTCACAGGTCTAGCAACTGATGTATTTGATGAGAAGCCTGTGGTTTTTACATACGAAGAAATTCTTTTTGCAACTGATGAATTTTTGGATTCTAGTCTTCTTGGTCATGGAACATATGGTTCTGTGTATTATGGTCACCTTCATGACCAGGTTTCTAGCTATTTTCTTTGTTTCTTAGGTACCTAGTGATCATATAACATAAAGAATAATATTGTTTTTAATCTTTCCAGGAAGTTGCTATTAAGAGAATGACTGCTACAAAAACTAAAGAATTTATGGCTGAGATGAAAATCCTGTGCAAGGTCCATCATACAAATCTGGTAATGCTTTTTATAATCGAATAGCTGGCTTGATGCCCTTTTGTTTCACAAACTTGAAGCTCTGACTCTTATTTTGGTTTAACATTGTCAAGGTAGAATTGATTGGCTACGCAGCTAGTGATGCAGAGCTCTTCGTGATCTATGAATATGCACAGAAGGGTTCACTTAGAAGTCATTTACATGATCCCCAAAATAAGGGTAAGAAGTTGCAACCTTACAACTTCTGGATGGTTTTAATTTCTTAAGTTTGTAAATTAATTTTCCTGAAAAAGTGTTGCACAGTCATTCAAGGAAGTTTGCTAGTGATTACTTTTGACATAGATACTAGTATGTAAGGCATCTGCAAGGAACATGCATTTTTTTTTCCTGTTCTTTTGATATTAAATGTTTTTATTACATATACTAACTCAAGACATCGTCTGGAAAATGAGTGTCCCTATAACTATAGTTTGTGTAAGATCTCTGCGGTATCCATATAGTCATTTTTATGTCTTGTTCTGTTTTTCATTTGGTTCCATAAGTTACCTCAATTCAATATCAAGCACGTAATACTTCATTAAGCATGAATCTAGATAGTGCTTGCTTTGCGCAACTACCTAAAAGGACAAAAAATGCAACTTATATTAAGCTGTCATGTTCATTTCATTCATATTGCAATTAATGGAAGCAATTTGAGTGAGGCATGTTTGTAGGACCCATTTTATTAGAACTGAAAATTGAAAATTTTGACTGACTTGAAGGTCATACACCACTTTCATGGATCATGCGGGTCCAGATTGCACTTGATGCAGCTAGAGGCCTGGAGTACATCCATGAGCACACTAAAACACACTATGTCCACCGGGATATCAAGACAAGCAACATCTTACTTGATGGTTCCTTCAGGGCCAAGGTTTCAACATATCAGACTTAATTATTTTTATTTCAATCTCAGTGAACGTCACTGCATCTCACAAGGTAGTGTGCCTATAGATTTCAGATTTTGGATTGGCAAAACTGGTTGGCAAAACAGGCGAGGGAGAAGCTACAGCAACAAAAGTTGTTGGTACATATGGTTATCTAGCACCAGAGTGAGTAAATATACTCTTAGACAACTACTGCAATCTATTATTATTCCTTCAACTAGTCTAACCTTTCACCATTGGCCTTGCAGATACTTGAGTGATGGCCTTGCCACAACCAAGAGTGATGTTTATGCATTTGGTGTCGTTCTTTTTGAGATCATATCTGGGAAGGAAGCCATAATAAGAACTGAAGGTGCGGTTACAAAAAATCCTGAAAGACGTTCACTGGCATCTACTGTAAGTTTTGCTTCTATCCATCTAATGAAGCATAACTTGATCAATACATGGCACCTGAGCTAAGCAGTGATCTGGATGAACTAAATGTCTAAAAGCTCCTTAAGCACTGGCCTCTCACGTATCTATAACATAAAAAGAAATTTCCAAGAGTTCTTGGTCCTCAACCTCAGGACTTGCTCTCTGGAAAACATGGTGTTGGTTGTAAGAAGAAAAAATAATTTTGGCAATATGGCATGGATGCTTTTCTTATTCTTGATACTTGTTTGCCACCCTCTAAATGTCATTGTTCATTATTGTACCTTTTCTGGCTTTGACATTATTTTTCAATTATTTTGCAATTGTGCATGTATCCTTTTGTGCGGTTGCATCTGCATCACTCGGTAAGCATCCATGTTTGTTGCTATATTTTAAAGCATTCCCGTGAATATTGCAGATGCTAGCAGCTCTTAGGAACACACCTGACTCCATGAGCATGTCAAGCTTGAAAGACCTCATTGATCCTAATATGATGGATTTATATCCCCATGATTGTGTATTCAAGGTAAATGCTTTACATAAGATGCCACCTGTTTATGTTGCAGTGACTTACCTTTCTAACTTCTGTTTCTGTGTATCAATGCATAGTTGGCCATGCTAGCAAAGCAATGTGTGGATGAGGATCCCATCCTACGGCCTGACATGAAGCAAGTTGTGATTTCCCTGTCACAAATTGTTTTATCCTCCATTGAGTGGGAAGCAACTCTTGCTGGGAACAGCCAAGTTTTCAGTGGTCTTGTCCAAGGAAGGTAGTAACGGAGGAGTCTTCCATCCGACCAGTTTCACATCTTTTTTGGCTGCCTTGAAGCCCCCCTTCCGTCTTTTTTGTCTTTATAGTAGCGCGTGCACAACAGCCTCACATTCTACCAAAGCAGTAATATAGTGGTATTTAAACTTGCATTTCTTTTCTTTCTCATTGCCTTCTCTCCTTTACTTATTATTGCTGTTGTATAATTTTTTTACATTTGTGTGCAAAATTTTGATTTAATGTAAAATTTGATGATGCTGTGAGGAAAGGTTTGACTGTTTTGCATGACAAGGAACTAGTTGCGTATATAATAGCATTTCTTTTTTCTTGTTCTCAATTGTAGTAGGTTGATTTGTGATCTCATCTAGCCTCCAATATATTGCGGCCAATAATCATGAAATTTTTATAATCTACCCGACGATGCTAATAAGATCGTTTTGATTAGATTGTTGATCTGGAAGCAGTTATGCTCAAGTTTATGAGACTTCTGAAGTAGAATAGGATAAGAATGTTTTTGGCCACAAGAGATGATGGTCATATATATGAAAGCAACATTGACCAGAACAGATCATCTTTGGTCTTAATTAACTCGCCAAGAATTGGGATGTTTCCATTTCAATCAATTGAGATTCAACATTTTTTGATGTTGAATTTAAACAGTTCTAATGCCACTTAACTCAAAAAATACATCAGTTAATTCTTGTAAATTTGCAAGTTTTGTTTCTGCTAAACCAAAATTATATTGAACAAGGAATGGAATTCTAGCTCTGATCAGCAAGCCTAAACTCAAAAGTGCCCTCCCGAAAACACAGACATGGAATTAGATCAGTGTCATGGCAACCCTTCATGCAAAATGGCTCACTTAAGAGGGTTTTCAGTTCTGTAAGCCATTGAAGCTAGAATATTGCTTGCTATTGAGGTTCCACTCCTTGGGCAATGGGAATTCCAAATGGCTTCTGGGGGGACCGCATACAGGAGCAAGGCGAGGGAGAACCTACTACATGGCTAGAATGTGACAAACTAACCTGCCAGAGAGTGTTTCCGATAATTGGATTGTACTGGACACTTGTTCAGCTGGTAAAAAAAACTTTTCTAAATAAAGTAAACAGTGGCATTTATTATTCGAAAAACTATGCATTGGATTTCAGCAAAATCATTGTGCTGCAAATCATTATTTACTTGTATTACTTAAAACTGTCTAGCTGTTACTTTTCTTTACTTTACTGTAAGCAGGTCAGATAACAGATATTATACTACTTGCAAAGTGAAGCTAGGACCCGACGAGGTGGATTGAATGATCTTCGAGCATGAAGAACAGCCCAATTATCTATCAATAGAACATCACCTTTCTGCCAAGGAATGGCAAGACTTTCCTCTTCAAGGATTTTCAAACAGTCATGGATGATATCACCTGGCAATGGTTGGCCATCACCAAATGTGACTGCTTTTACAGGATCATTTCGCGCATCTTTCCACCCTGTGTATGCTGCCACCATGCTATTAAACCAGATTTTACGATTTCTTGACTTGTCATATTTGATAGCCGGGATTGGACCCATTATTGTTTTCACTCCATCTTCAAACCATTCCAACGTCATTCCTAGCTTAGCAGCCCTGTCGTTCAAAGTTTAGATCATCTGAATTTAATTTCCATTTCCAAAATATCAATCAATCAACAGCCCTATGCAAAGTCTTAAAAAACACACAAACCTTTGCTCTGCCACGCTCTTGTCATTAGTCAGAAATGTTGACTTCCATCCACGGCCAATTGGAGAAGATGGATCATCTTCTTCACCCAAAACTCGAGTATAAATCAAGCCATGCTCCTCTATTTTTTCAACAAAATCTGGGTACCTCTCTTTCATTCTTTCATACACAACATGGCTAAGAACTATAGGAGTCTCTCCCCCACTTCCTGGCTCCACTTCACAAAAGAAGAACAGCTTCGATGGAAATTCAGGAACCTGAAAAACAAAAAAAGCAGCCAAATCAAATACCAACTAATTTGTTGATTAGGTAAAGATTAAAGCTAGATAATATTAGTGTTTTGGAAGAACCTGAGCCATTTCATGGTGAAAGGGTATCTTTTGGTCAGGTGGGGACTCATTAGCAGTGAAGACACGACCAACAACGTTGGTCCTAGGAGCTGCCCCACCAACGTAAGGCAATTCCTCGAACCCAAACGCTTCTACGACGTCATTGAAGTCCTTCGCAGTGTTTACATCAAACCCTCTAAAGAGAATGGCTCCAGTTTTCAGAAGCAAAGAGTCCAAGAAGGGTTTTTGGGCTATAATAGAATCGGTGAAGAAGGAAAGAGTAGAGGAAGAGAAGGGGTTGGGAGATAGAACGGAAGGGAAAGGAAAGGAAGGGATGTTGCTGTAGTGTTTTTGGTGTTGAATTTGGATTTCCTTGAAAGAACTTGACATCGTTACTGTATCGTACGTGTGATGGTGTCTGCAGATCTGGTTCGGTTTCTTGTATGAGGATTGAGGAGGAGGATGGAGTGTGTTTCGACAAGCTAGCCTGCAGTGTCGTGAAGCTTTTGAGAGTCTTGTCAGGATTATTTTCACTTGGACGAAATTGAGTCCAGGTTCATTGTGGCTCTATTATCCCTTTATGCTTTCCTTCAATTGTTAAAGTGAAGATTGAATGCATTTGTTACTAATATTATAATTTTTTTAGAAAATTAAAGTTTTAAAAAAAATTAGAACTTTCTATTCAAATATAATATTTCTTCATTCAAAAAGTTAAAAAAAGAAAAAGCTAGTTTTCTAGTTTTTTTCTTTTTTTAATTCATACTATGTTTAAAAAATACTTTTTAGATGTTTTTTTACAACTTTTTTCTTACAAGTTTTCCACAGTTTTTCAAATGAAAAAACAAAAATAAAAACAATATCTTTTTTTAGCAAAATGAAAAATTATTTTTTCATTTCTTTTTCATAATTAGTTAGTATCATAGATTTAATTTTTATTATAAATGTAATATAAAGAATTTTATGAGGTAATAATATAATTTTTCATGATAATTTTTAATTTAAATAAAATAAAATAAAATAAATATTATACAATTAAATTATCATATGCGATAACTATTATAAAATATAGTTTTTATTTAAAAAAAATAGATGTAATCTTGATATATTTCTTATTTGTACTGGTAGAAAGATTTGTCTTTGTTTTTAACAAATAAATATATTTTTCTATTTTTATTAAAAAATAAAAACTAGAGAAAAAAAAAAGTTAAAAAAATAGCTCTCTCATTTAAATCTCAAGCTTGCTATAACCTTACATAAAAATTGATTTTTAATGTGATTTAAAATGTTTGGAATTATTTGGATTCTCAAATTTTGAATTGAGATTTTAATAACGATATTCCTATGCATTGCTGGTTTGTTTTTAAAGTTGAAGTGTTAATGTAATTTATTAATATTTAAATTTGGGTTTTTTTTATTGTTTGATATTTAAAAAAAAAATAAAGTGTAGTTCTCATTTTCCTTTATACATATATTTGACATCTGGCATGGAAGGACAAAATCGAAAAAAGTTTAAAAGAACTAATAGCAGGACGGTAGAAGGATAGAATCCATAAACAAATTTGTACAAGGGCGAAATGTATAGAAAATTAAGAGTTCAGGGACGACCATTAAAGCTTTTTAATTACAGAAACACTCGGTCCCTCCTTCCAGACTATATATTACATTTTTTTTTAATTGATCATTACTATGCTTTTATTTTTTTAAAAAGGTTTTTTTGGTTGCTTTTCTTTCCATGTCTATATTTTTTTTATTATATTATTAAATAAAAAAAATATTTTTTTAAATTAAATTATTTAATTCTCTGTTGGGTTCATAACTTTAATTATTTGTTTGACAGGTTAATCTAAATTAATTTGTTGTCGTCTCAATATTACAATAAAAAAAACAATTTTATCTTGAATTTCTTTTAAGTTAAATCAGGTTTTTATTGGTCATCCGAGTTATTTTTAAACCTGTCATGTCTACTGGGTTATATTAAGTTAATCTCCATATAATTTAATTTGAAACTCAAGCTAGATAAAGAGTTAAGTCGGGAGGTTTCAAGGTTGACCTACTAAATCAGGTCTAACAAAACAGCCAAAGAGTTCCTTGCGACAACACACTAACAATCACATCAAACTTATTAGAATGTTAATTTTTTTTTTAATTAAAACTTGTTTTTGGAATAATGATAGAATGTTTTAAAAAAAATGAATATTCATGTAAAAATCTCCAAAAACAATTAGCAAGTTAATGAGACAAAGGGGTTTTATTTAGAAACAAATCTTTTTTATCCTTATTTTAAATCATTTAGAGTTTTTTTAGATATGTCTTATGTATTTTTTTAGTTTTTATTAAATAAATAACATAGAACAAAATGTTATTTTTTTATTGAATAATCAATGAATGTGAAATTATTAGACTTCTTAGTGCATATGATTAAGTGAAATAAATTAAAGGATTACCCAGATAAAATATTTTAATTTGATATTATATAGCTCTAAGATTTAGTTTATTTAATGCGTGTGTGTTTGTATATATATTGTAATAAAGAAGATTTTTGCTGTGACCGTATTGAGAAGGTGTATGAGAATCAAATCAAATCTAAATAAAATGAAGCTGCACAAAAAGATAAGAGTAGATGTCCCATGATTGATTCTTTTCTGTTCTTATTCCTCTCACTTGTTGATTTTAAAACTAATATATGCTTTCTATTTTCTAAGATGAATAACTTTTTAATAAGAAGATTCCTCAATTATCTGAACCTGACTCTTAAAGACATAAAATGAATGTATAAAAGCATAAACAGGAGATTAATAGCTATAAAAATACCGTGTAAAACGACAAAAATAGCCAAGAATAAGCAGCATGTACATACATTCTTCAGATTGAAGATGATCAAAATGATAATGCACTATGGTTACTGAGGCCATTGATTAATTCTTTCACAATCAATTAAAGCTTTTTATTTTTGAGAATTTAACGGATTTCACATGTCAGCTGTAATATTATTAGTGTATAGGTAGTTGTTTGATTAATAAAAAAAATAGTTGTACATGGTTAGAGGTTGTAATTAAAGTATTTTGACGACCTAAAATCCTAAATTTTATGCTTAATTCTCTAGGCTAATATTTTTTTTTGATATTTGAGATTTTGTTTTATTTCTGTCTTGAGACTCCTTCTTGGTTTAGGACTATTGACAATTTCTAGATGTAGAGAGTTTTTGTTCTAAATGGACATTATAATGACACATTTGTGTATTTTGAGAGTTTTCATTTTCGGTAGTTTGAAGTCCTTTCAACATCAACGTCTAATTTTTTACACTAGTTTAGTTCTTTTGTTTTGATTTATATTATCGAGAGAACAATTTATTTTTTGATTTAATAGAAAGAATTACCCCATTTGAAAGTTTCAATTCCAAATGTTTGTTAAGGGAAAATAATTATGAGTTTAGAAAAATAAAAGGTCATTGGTTCCAAGTTTCTTCAATTTAGTCCTTATTTGACACCTAAGCCTTGATTTTCTTGTAATTTTATCTCTGATTTCACCTAATTGAGTTTAGAAAAATTAAATTCGGTCCTCTAAAATTCCAATCCTCTTAAATAATCCAAAATTAAGCTTTCAAACCTAATTTTTCACAAATTAAGTCTCTAATAAAATTAATTTGACCAATTAAAAGTATAATTAAGTCCTTGCACCTAATGAAATCTTATAATTTGATCCAAATTAATTCTTATAATTTGACCCAAATTAATTCTTAAACTTAATTAAACCTTTAATTGGGCCTATGATTAAATCAAATTGGCATATTAAAAATATAAATTAACTACCAATACTTAATTTTATGTAAATTCATCCAATAATCATTTAATTTGACCCTGAATCTATATTGTCTTTTCGGTCTTGAGTACAATGAGGCACAATTATCCTCTAAATTTATCCAAAGCTCCAGCTTGGGTCCTCCATGCATTTGGAACCCTTTTTAGCCCACTCTTGCTAAGTTGTCAGTCTTTATTTTTTATTTTTTTTTATTTTTAAAAGAAAAGGATAATTTTAGGGAAAACCCAAAAAATAGGTTATAACAACTATAATGGAGTGTGAGCTTATCTTAGAGCATTTATTCTCAAAATAATATTGCCCAAAAGTTTCAATTGAAGTTAGAAATTGACAATT
>Ga0307517_10010495_pt1 | contig 12960 bp, 8 predicted proteins | sample 23_EM_MG_FD_194515 | JGI IMG/M metagenome (GOLD analysis project Ga0307517, IMG submission 194515) | Populus trichocarpa ectomycorrhiza microbial communities from riparian zone in the Pacific Northwest, United States - 23_EM | ecosystem: Host-associated > Plants > Roots > Unclassified | place...
TAATTTATTAATTTAATAAACTTAATATATTCAAATGATAATCAAATTCATATCGGAAATATTTTGTACAAATCTACCTTTTTATATATAATATGTACAAACCTACTTAATTGAATTTCAATCATGATCATATTTATTGATAATTTTAAATTTATTTAGTTCCTGTTTGTTTTTTATTTGAAAAATATTTTTTAAAAAAAATTAAATTTGAATTTTATTTTTTTTACTTTAAATTAATATTTTTTTAAAGTATTTTGATGCGCTAATATAAAAAATATATTTTTTTTTAAATATTATTTTATAATAAAAAATATTTTAAAAAACAACCATAACTAAATTACAAATATATTTTTAATATTTGCCTCGAAATAAAAATTCACAGGTCTAGGTCGCTGCGGTTTATAGGTGATCCTTCTGGATTATTATTACAAAATACTTGTCCTGGTTTATTAAATTCATGTTTTTATCCATAAAAAATTAAATATTTAAGTAAATTACTTGATTTCGTTGTATAATCAATAAAGTTTTCGGTAAACAAAGTGCCTATGCATATTGTTTTTTAAAATATTTTTATTTTAAAATATTTTAAAATAATATTTATATTTTTTAAAATTTATTTTTAATATAAATACAATAAAAAACTAAATTTTTTTAAAAACATTAATTTAAAGAATATCAATTTTTATAAAAATATTTTTCAACCGTACACATAAACAATATCTATGCTAGGGACGGATTTTCCAACTCCGCCCTCGGATTTTTTTTGTCCAGCAAAGCAATTCAGGCGGCCCCACCTGGTCACTCCTTTTTTTTTTTAATTTGTTTTTTTTATAATTATTATCATTGTCACGACGTGAAGAAAGCAAACATTTTATTATTAGTCTCTTTCTCTTCTCTATCAGCACTGATTCAAAATCGAATTTTTTTCAAAGATAATAATTTGAGAGAGGGAAATAATCTAGAAGATCTACAAGTAGGTTTTGTTTATATTAATGGCAGGGGAAGGACAGCAGCAGAAGGGGGCAACAACAATGGAGGCAGGTCTTTTAGACAGCATAATAAGTCGTTTATTAGAATTTAGACAAGCGAGGTTAGCCAAACAACCGCAGGTTCAGCTTAGCGAAAACGAGATCCGCCAACTCTGTGCTGTTTCTAGAGATATCTTTCTTCAGCAACCCAATCTTCTCGAGCTCGAAGCCCCCATCAAGATCTGTGGTAAACCACCCTCTTCTTTTCCGTTTACTTTTCACTATGAAAAAGAATTACGGTGTGGTTTTCTGGGGGATTCATTCAACTGATTGCATCTCAATTCCTTATCACGTATAGGTGATAGAATGATACAATTTATTTGTTTGTTTTTTGTTAGGATTAAAATTTGATGACTTTGGATTGATGGAAATAAAAATCAAAATTTGGGAAAAGTTAATTTAATGCTGGTTGGAAAGATTATCGGTTCCAGCAATTTATATAGGGATTCTATTATATTCTATGTGTTGTTTGATAGGGAAGACAAAATGTTGTTTATGGAATTGATGAATTGGTTGACATAGATCTGTGGAGCGGATGAAGTCTTCTTTCTAGATTGCTCCATTTGTTTAAAGTCTTGGTCTTGAGAGCACCCATTTTTTATATCAAAATTTGGTAAATAAGACTGTTTTGGAACTTTCTTCCTAGCCCCTTCAAGACTTGAGATAGCAGCAACATGAAGCAAAACAAAGAAGCGTAATCTTTAGGTGGACTATATCTGAACAATGGTTTTTGTTTTTTCCTTTTCTTATCTTGTTCAAGATGTTAACTCATTGGGCCCGAATTTGATACTTGCTGAAAATGCTCCGACTCATGTCGGATACGTGGTTATATGTCAAAAAAATTATTAAAAACTGAATTTAATTTTGGATGGATGGGGATACAACTAAGATGCATGAGGGATACAGTCGGTATATGTTGTAGGGTTGAATTTGCTATTTGAAAAAGAGTTGATTGTATAAATTTTAAGTTTTATAAATTGAAATGCAAAACATTTAACTAAAATAAAGCTACTCTTCCACACTTTTAATAAGTTATTTGCAATATTTATTTTTTCAATGGTGTTAACTATTGCAATAGTTTAATGATAAATGATCATATTCTTATACGAGAAACATTTTAAATAAAAGAGATAATAATAATAATCTTTTTTGTTTTGTAATTTTTAATACATGAAACATGATATTGTTGTTTCTAGTTTAAAAAACTTATCTATTTTCTTTTTATCATAAATGCCAAATTGAAAGGGTGATATGTAACAATAATTAAATTTGAAAAGAAAAATAAAATTATTGTCGATCCTTTCATAATCATCATAATAATGATCGAGATATATGATTTTCAGATATCCAATCTCATTTAATTGTAAACCAAATACAAGAACATGATGTCAAACTTTTTCATTTATACTTCATATGTTCATACATTCAATTGATTATATATTGCTATTGGTTATTTTGATTTTTATGTTTATTCTTAATTTCTTGTTAAAAGTTAATGTATAATATTCAAAATATTTAAAAATTTAACATGTCCATCACGTATTGTATCCTACGTGTTTAAGAATTGTTATATCCCCATATCCATACCATGCCATACTTGTATTCCATGTCCATGCCCATGCTTAGATAAAGGTAGAAGAGATGGTGATGGTGATGCTATCTTTATGAACTTTTTTTTTCTTGAAAACCTGAAGTTGTTATCCTAGTTCTTCGCTGGAGGTTTTACTCTTTCTAAAAGTTGATGAGGCTGCACTAAGGGGTTCATATTTATTAAGTTTATGTGGAAGTAATTGCATGATGAATAAAATATATCTGTAGTTCAGTTGTTGTATATTGTTATAGTGAACTTGGGTGGTCATACATTAAGCTGAATGAGCTTACATGTTCACAAATGACTTATGCTTTCCTCAGGTCAATTGCTTTTGAACAGCTAAAGACCTGCCAAGGTTAAAGCTTTTGTCTAGACAAGCAAGAGTTATCGTAATGCCTGGTCCCATAGTATTTTCTCAATGTATCATAGTGGGAAGTAGACACATGGTCATTTTTTTTTCACCTGAGAATCCAGAAAGTGTAGAAACTAGCCCGATGCTGTTTGCTTGATATTTCCTCTGTTGTAATTTGCCATAATTTAATATTATGTATATTTTAATTGTCTCAATATTGCTAGGACACTATTAGTTAATTTCATCATATGCATAAGTATTAGGTGTACAGGATGGGATAAGAATTGGTTAGTGTGCTTGATATTCTATGGTTTGTTAGCAATAACAGATTTGGGTTTCCATGCTTTAGTACCTTTTTGCCTCGTGCTGTTTCTCTCATAAAATGGAAATCCTTGTGTCGGCCTGTAAGGAGAGGGTTTTTTTTTTGTCTGGTTGTCGGGAGAGTTTGGGCCTGGAATACAAAATTTATTAAACTAGCAGAAACCTAACATCAAATATGTTCTCAACAAAACATAAGCAAAAAATGTACCTTGCAGCAATTTTTGGTATTAGAATTCAATGTTAGGTTTAGCGATTTTTGGCTGAGCTTGTTTCTGTTAAGGGTGGCTTGTAGAATTCACATTGCATGGACAATTATTATGCATGCTTAACGTGCATCCCTAGATTCAGATCCCTTCCACAATGCTTGAATAAAAACACTTTTCCTTCCAGGTGAAAAGCTTTGTTCACTTCAGACTAAGCAATGGCTATCTTTCTTTGCATGGAAACTTAAGAGCTAATCTCAATCTAAATTTTGCTAGGTGATTTTAATTATTTTGCTGATCCTTACATATGGTAGGACAAGCATAGTTTCGAGTTTGGACATCTTGTTGATTAGACCAAGCTGAAAAGGGTGGTTTACAATCTTTTTAAGTAAGCCTCTCAGCATTATAGGTTTATGTTACTAGTTAGTTGGTCTGTGTAGTGCAACCATAGTGTGGACAATAAGGGAGTATTTCTTTTGCTTGAAATATTTTACAGGAAATTGGTCAACATAGATTTATGGTCAACTTAAATTTGGTTCATTTGTTGAAAAATATTTTTAGCTCATAAATATGTTACTAGTTAGTTGGTTACGTAAAATATTTTATGGATATTAACCAACTTAAACTTATTTCAGTGTTTTGGGTGTCTATGTTAGCACCATATTCTACATATTCTGGGAGCAGACATGTATGATGAATTAAACCTTAAAAATCAAGAATTGTTTTGTTCTACATTCTTTCAACCCATTACTATAGGGTTTTCTTTTTCCCATCCCTTTCTTATGGATCCACCCTATTCTATAGGGTTCTTTTCTTTCTCTTATTCAATTTACCCCTCCCTTATAGGAAATTCTTCAATCGCTTCTATCCGTTCTTACCCTCCTATGTCAATTTAACATGAGAGTTAGCAATTTGAGTAAAAAAGAAGAGTAAACTTGAGGGTTTGAAGTGCCTTGTTGTTACATAATTCACTTCATTTGGCAGGTTATTGCTGTAATATATTCACCTAATTGAATAATTGTTAGCTTCAAGTATTACTTAATAAATCACAAAGTGTACAATGAAGGAGAAGGAATGGAGTAAGGAGATAAACCTTATAATCCACTAGGTTAAATCCTTGACATTCGTAAAGGATGCAAGAATTTAAAAACAAAAACTCCAAAATGCTAGGGTTTTGAACTCCAAAGGAATAAAAAATAATTGGTTTACTGGAACAGCAAAAATTTCTTTTATTGGAACAGCATCTCCAAAATGCTAAAATGGCCACTATATAAGCACACCAAAAACCTCAAAGTGGTCCCAATCAAAATAGGGAACAAAGTAATAGTATTACCAGTAACAAAGAAATCCCCAAATAATCAATTGCAAATCTCTAATTTATTCTTCATTCTTTAAAATAAAGTACACTTTCATGATTCTTTGGTATTCATATTCTTGTTTTGAGTCTTGTTAATGGTTGTGCCTTTTCCCCTTTGATTTCCAGGTGACATTCATGGGCAATATTCAGATCTTTTGAGGCTTTTTGAATATGGAGGCTTTCCTCCCAGTGCCAATTATTTATTCCTAGGTGATTATGTGGACCGTGGGAAGCAAAGTTTGGAAACAATATGCCTTTTGCTTGCCTACAAAATCAAGTATCCTGAGAACTTCTTCCTTTTAAGAGGAAACCATGAGTCTGCATCTATTAATCGAATTTATGGATTCTATGACGAATGTAAAAGACGCTTCAATGTGAAACTTTGGAAAACATTTACAGATTGTTTTAACTGTCTTCCTGTTGCTGCTCTTATAGATGACAAAATATTGTGCATGCATGGTGGGCTTTCCCCTGATTTAACAAATTTGGATCAAATTAGGAACTTACCTCGTCCAACTGACGTCCCAGATTCTGGTTTGCTTTGTGATTTACTTTGGTCTGATCCTGACAAGGATATCAAAGGCTGGGGAATGAATGACCGGGGGGTGTCATATACCTATGGCCCTGATAAGGTTGCAGAATTCTTAATGAAGAATGATATGGACCTTGTTTGTCGTGCTCATCAGGTTGGTGAAGTTGCTTCTTCTATTGCTTCTTTCAACTCAAGCAGTTTTCCATGATGCCTCTATTTTTTTCCCCTTTCATCAGGTTGTTGAGGATGGATATGAATTCTTCGCAGAGAGGCAGCTTGTAACAATATTTTCAGCTCCCAACTATTGTGGTGAATTTGATAATGCCGGTGCAGTGATGAGTGTTGACGAAACCCTAATGTGCTCTTTCCAAATACTTAAGCCAGCAGATAAAAAGTTCATGTGAAATGTGAAATGTTTGCTGTTTGCTGTCCTATAACCACGTACCATTTCTATGTAAGTTTCATGCTATAAGTTCTCTTTTATTTATTAGCTGTTACTTTTGTGTTAAATCATGATTCTTATGAAACAAAATCCATTTCCATTGTTTAGTTATTTGAAAGACTAAAAACCTTTCTTGGGAAGGGTGCAGCATCCTTTTAGATGATTATTTAATTAGAGTAATATTTAAGGAAACAATATTGTTTACTAATAATATTCCATTAAATACAAGTAATAGAGCATGCCTCTACAAATTGGACACAATAATTTTAAATGGAGCTATAATCTGATTAGATCTTTCGTACACCAAATTTATCTAAAGTTTGTCATTAATATATATTTGTTGCAATACATTATTTCCTCATCATCATGATATAAATTATTAAATATGTAATTAGATTAGGGAATACGCAATATATACCAACCATGAGAAGGCCATATATTGCTTCAACAATTTAAAGGAAACGCTCATATAAAAAATAGAAACTAAGGGAAGGGGGAGCGATCAAGCAATTCAATGCTCGGGCCTACTTTGTATAATCGATATTACTGTGTTGAGTTCTTACTGCTGCTTATCTGGATTAATACATCTTCCATTAGTTTCTTCTAATGACAGTTCAAATTTGTCTCCGTCATTGTTCTTTTATTCCTTGTGTTCTTGACAGATTTTGGTGTTCATTGTTCTGAATTTTAATACGCTGATATCTATTCTCGCTGCGTTGCTTGCTATTTTGCTAATCACTTGCGCACCTTTGTTGTAGAACGTCTTTTCAAGTGTATCACAAGGAGGATCATTTGGAGATGGAGATGTTGTCATCAAAGCTGCTCCAACTTTGAGCTGCTGCCAACATGATGTTACAATGTTTCTTGTTTCAAGGGGATGGGTTATTTGTTGAAAAGGCTGTGTTTGCAGGAGCTTTCCAAATTCGTAGTTTGGAGCTAACTGTTGTTTTAGAGCACTGCAAAGGCCAAAAGTTTTTCCGTTCTTTTCTTCTTGAATGCCACCAGAAAGAGTACTGTAACCTTTTCTTTTTACAATCACAACTTGATGAAGTCATAGAAGATACAAGGAATATAGTGTAGAACACTCGTCTTGGTTGATGCCGCAGGTCATAGTATGCTTGTAAGGATTGTTTATTCACGTTTCCGAGAGAGTTTGGTTGCCATTTAGTGAGAAAGGTATCCCTTCCAAGAAAGTGACTCTTTAGTTTCCTTGAGTGAGCAGCTTTTATTTTTGTGTTTTAAAATTATTTTTTAATAAAATAAATGTTTTTTTTTTGTTTTTAGATCATTTAATTTATTGATATTAAAAATAAATTTTAAAAAATAAAAAAAATTATTTTAATAAATTTTTAAACTGTTACTACATCTTTCAAGCATAATTGCCACCGCCACCGGAATACTTAAAAAAGAGTCATCCAATTCAGTAGGGGTTCTGCCAGCAACTTTTTGAAAGGATCAAATGATTAGAGAAACAAGGAATTGAGGGACTATATTAGAATAATCAAACTCAACCAAATTTAAGAGAAAGAGGACCAAATCCACCTGAACCCATAAAGCACAGTGAGAGAGAGAGAGTATATTTCCTGAGAAGGGCCGGCAAATCATCAAACACCTTCATTCAACAAGGTTGAGAGAAAAACCACATCGTGTCTTGCAAGCAGACACCAGAACTTCTAGTCTAAATGTGGGCTTTTCAGTCTCCCAAAACTACGCTTCTACCTTCCAACGCCACTTTCTTGCCTCGCCCTTCTCTAAAACCCCCGATTTGCTCCATAACCTTAAATCCCACAGCTTCCACTGCCGACAACAACAAACTAATCCAATCTCTTTGCAAACAAGGCAACCTCACACAAGCTCTTGAGCTCCTCTCTCTTGAGCCCAATCCTGCCCAACACACTTATGAGCTTCTAATTCTTTCTTGCACCCACCAAAACTCTCTCCTTGACGCCCAACGCGTTCATCGCCACCTCCTTGAAAATGGGTTCGACCAGGATCCGTTTCTGGCCACCAAACTCATCAACATGTATTCCTTTTTTGACTCAATTGACAATGCACGCAAGGTGTTTGATAAAACGCGAAACAGAACTATTTATGTTTATAATGCGCTCTTTCGAGCGCTTTCGTTGGCGGGTCATGGAGAAGAGGTTTTGAACATGTATCGTAGAATGAATTCTATTGGGATTCCCTCTGATAGGTTCACTTATACGTACGTGCTTAAAGCTTGTGTTGCATCAGAATGTTTTGTGTCGCTGCTAAACAAGGGAAAAGAGATTCATGCCCATATTTTGCGACATGGATATGATGGATATGTCCATATTATGACCACCTTGGTAGATATGTATGCAAAGTTTGGTTGTGTATCTAATGCGAGCTGTGTTTTCAATCAGATGCCAGTGAAAAATGTTGTTTCTTGGAGTGCTATGATTGCTTGTTATGCGAAGAATGGGAAGGCTTTCGAGGCATTGGAGCTGTTCAGGGAATTGATGCTTGAGACTCAAGATTTATGTCCGAATTCTGTGACAATGGTTAGTGTACTTCAAGCTTGTGCTGCACTTGCAGCACTGGAACAAGGGAGGTTGATACATGGATATATTCTTAGAAAGGGACTTGACAGTATCTTGCCAGTAATTAGTGCCCTTGTTACTATGTATGCTAGATGTGGTAAGCTTGAATTGGGGCAACGAGTTTTTGATCAGATGGATAAGAGAGATGTTGTTTCGTGGAATTCTTTGATTTCAAGTTATGGGGTTCATGGATTCGGAAAGAAAGCAATTGGAATTTTTGAAGAGATGACCTACAATGGTGTAGAACCTAGCCCCGTATCTTTTGTTAGTGTTTTGGGAGCTTGCAGTCATGCAGGACTTGTTGACGAGGGAAAGATGTTGTTTAACTCGATGCATGTAGCGCATGGGATATGTCCTAGTGTTGAGCATTATGCTTGTATGGTGGATCTTCTTGGGCGTGCCAATAGGTTAGAAGAAGCTGCTAAGATTATAGAGAATATGCGGATTGAACCAGGACCTAAGGTTTGGGGTTCTCTTCTTGGATCATGTAGGATTCATTGTAATGTTGAGCTTGCAGAGAGGGCAAGCATAAGGCTTTTTGACCTTGAGCCTACAAATGCTGGGAATTATGTGCTCCTTGCTGATATTTATGCTGAAGCCGGTATGTGGGATGGAGTCAAAAGAGTTAAGAAGCTCCTAGAAGCTAGGGGATTGCAAAAAGTCCCAGGTCGCAGTTGGATAGAAGTTAAAAGGAAAATCTACTCATTTGTCTCTGTTGATGAGGTTAATCCACGGATGGAGCAGCTCCATGCTTTGTTGGTTAAATTGTCAATGGAATTGAAGGAGGAAGGCTACGTGCCACAGACCAAAGTTGTGCTCTATGATCTCAAGGCAGCAGAAAAGGAACGGATTGTGCTAGGTCATAGCGAAAAACTGGCTGTTGCCTTTGGACTCATCAACAGTAGCAAGGGGGAAGTCATTCGGATAACCAAAAGCTTGCGGTTATGCGAAGATTGTCACTCCTTTACCAAGTTCATTTCCAAGTTCGCTAATAAGGAGATTCTGGTAAGAGATGTGAATCGATTTCACCATTTTCGTGACGGGGTTTGTTCCTGTGGGGACTATTGGTGATTACATGCGGTAATCATTTTTTCTTTTGATTTATTTTTCCTAATGATTGGTGATAATTTTCAGAAGAGCACAGAGAGATACATGTACAGTAGCAACTTGAAGTATTTGAATATTAATAGTTCTACTATATAATCTTCAGCAAAGCTATGCCTCCCGTTTTGATTACTTGTTTTACATGCTCTTTTACAGGGACCGTTCCTATCCATTTGTCTCCGCTTCCAGTCGTGATTTTCACAAATTTTGAATTTTCTTGTTTTCTTAATTAATTTTTTTTAGTTTTTAAAAATAGATTTTAAAAAATAAAAAAATATTATTTTAATATATTTCCAAATAAAAAATATTTTAAAAAGCAATTACTACTTCAATATTAAATACTATATTCTTATAATATACTTTAAAAAATAATTCCTAACCACAGTACATGCAGTTTCTTACTCTGTTTTATTCAAAAAAAGCTACTAAAACCAAGAATCTTTCCCTTCCCTTTTCAACTGAGCTGCCCCTTGTGCAGAAGCAGTTCAAAGGAAAACATCTTTAAATTCCCAAATCAAACTTTCGTGAAGGGAAATGAGACGATAGATTTCCGATTCAACCTCGGAGCATGTTGACATTGCACACATGCACCACTGGGGAAATCCAGAAGGCAAAAACATGTAAAAAATACGACTAAAATCCATATGAAATAGTCCAACTCATGATTGTTGTTGTAATAGTACACATGCTTTTCCCCCTTTTTTCCCTTTTCCTCTGTTGGGTATTTCAACCATATTAATAAGACGTAAAACCTGTTCAACACATATTGCTTTAAATACATGTAATACTTGTTCCTCAAAGCGCAAGGACTGCCATGGAAAAATTCTAAGACAAAGAACTGACACCACCTCCGAGAAGAAAGAGAAGCATCTCCAGCAAACTGCCTTCTTTTTGTAAGGATTCAAATTCGCAACGAATGATTTCGATTCTTCTGTGGACCTATCTATTACTTTTTGTTTGTAAGGATTCAAAATGTGGAAGAACAGTGTCTTAACTCTTAAGCCGGTTTCTGTTCAAAACATATACACAAAATAACCGGTTTGCTTTAACACCAGATTCAAAGAACAGGCCCGGATCAGGCCCATTACATTTGCCGTAAAAGATTTAGATTATTACATCTAGTTTTCAAAACCATAACAAGCTGTCTGGGTGGTGTAGTTGGTTATCACGCTAGTCTCACACACTAGAGGTCCCCGGTTCGAACCCGGGCTCAGACATTTGTCATGATAAAAAAAACAGGGTTTGGTTTTAATGTTAAGTAATAATTTTGATAATGTTAAGTCTCATATTCTCAATAATAATGATAATAATAATCTTAAGCACATTGATTGTGCCTGCTTCCAGAGTCTTCTGTGTTTTTTTCCTTATATAATCTAAACGACACCGTTAAGTTTTAATCATAATATTAAGCTAAAGTAATTATAGGGTAGACAGTTACATGTTATATAATAATGAAGCTTGGTGGCCACAGACTGCCCCTTCCTTTATTTAGCAGCGAAGAGTAAAAATTGTATGTACGTGGCCACATGACCAAGGAATTTTTATTTTATTTTTTTATTTAAAAATAAAAATTCTTGAAATTGTATTTTCCAGTATATCATAATATATCTTTTTTACTTTAATGTTCTGTACAATAAAGCTTTACAGCTTTGGGATTTTTAATCATTAAGTCTCGTCTGGTAATGTAAACTTGTGGACCGGTTGTGTTTCAAATTAATTTTAATTTGTTGATGCTAAAAATAAAATTTTAAAAAATATATTTTAAAAAACAAATTTTACCATTTCAATCTCGAAACTACCTCAGATTAGTAAGTACTGTGCTAAACTGTAAACATCCTTATTTTTCGGTCACAGCAGCTTGCTGGTGTAATGGTCGTGAAACGGTGGGACCAAGACAAACAACAAAGGAGGAAAACATGTATCAAAAAGAAAAAGGTTTTCGCCTGATTCCTTGTTTTACGCCAGCAATGCTTGTTAACTAAGCAATCATTACAACAATTAATGACTGTTTAACCTTTTTAGTGTGTTCTTTATAGAAGAAAAAAATGGCAGTAGAGAGGAAATTAATGTGAAGGTGTCAGTGCCCCTGTAGTTCAGGTTCAGCTATGAGAAGCGTAACCAGCTGGTGTACTGCCTGCATCCCAGGCCGTAAGCAGAAAGAAACCAAGACTGAAGAATCGGAGAAATCTTTAAGGAAAAAACCTTCCCGCGAAGAATCTAGTGGTCCTGATGACCAAGCTGAAGGCAGCAGCCATCAAGGAACCACCCATGCTGCCAGTAGTGCTGATACTGGTGGCGCAGCTGTTGTAGTTATGACTGCAACCCAAATGTCTGACATGGAAGGTAGTTCTCATGGCGGCGGCGGGGGCGACGGAGGTGGCGGTGACGGTTAAACATTAAGCAGTCCCCGTTTGATTGTGTTTGTGACTCTTTTGATTGATATCGTAATGGTTTTTTCTCTTGGATTATTATCACTGCTGCTTGCTTCTTTACTTTCCTTGTTTCAAGTTATTGCTCTGCGTGGCTACAGGAATGCGAAACCAGGGGATCTGGGGTGGAATCTGTAAGATGTTGAAAGCCATGGTTGTGATGAGCGCGATGTTTTTTTCTTTATTTTTTAGTATTTTCCTGGTGTATGGTGTTTTTGAGGAAGAGAGGGGATGCATTTGTGCTCTATGTTCAGATCTTTCAATATTTATTTCCCACATAATATTTTTGTTAATTGGTAATTCCTATTTCCACTAGTAGTGAGTGAGACACAGCTTCCATCATCTAAAAAACAAAATGTATGAACTTTTCGACTCCAGATCATCTGTGATGTGCTTGCTGTTCTTGTTTTTTTATTTTGCTTTTAGTTTACTTTTGCTGAAACAGGGAGGGGCACTGCATTTGCTATATATCAACCTAGTTAATTATACGTTCTTCGATCAACACAGCAAAGCATACTTTATATTTGTAATGCCATGATTTCCCCATTCTTACAGTGGCAAGCATACATGATATGGGGAGGGTTTCGGTTTATGGATTCTCACGTGTCGGTTTTTTTTTTCTTATTTACAATATACTTGTTATTTATTAAGTAAAAAATTTCAAAATTTATATAAAATTCATTGGTTTTCAGGTATCATATGAATATTTATTATTAAAAAAATCCTTGAATATTTTTCATGGAGAAAGAGGTGTATTATTGGTGGTGAATCTTGTCACGGTAGTCAAAAAAAAAATATATATATATATATATATTAAAAAAATGAAAATGGAGGTGAATCTTGTCACGGTAGTCAAAGCATTTGATGTTCAATTATTGAGTTAGATCTAATCTATTAATAAAAAATGAGCCTGATTTAAATATTTAGAAGAGTTATTAAAAAATTTTATAGGAATATAATTTTTATTTTTAAAAGATAATGATTTTTTTAATTCTGTGAATTCACTTGATAAAATTTATAAAAATATATTTATACTG
>Ga0307517_10010497_pt1 | contig 12959 bp, 19 predicted proteins | sample 23_EM_MG_FD_194515 | JGI IMG/M metagenome (GOLD analysis project Ga0307517, IMG submission 194515) | Populus trichocarpa ectomycorrhiza microbial communities from riparian zone in the Pacific Northwest, United States - 23_EM | ecosystem: Host-associated > Plants > Roots > Unclassified | place...
TGCCCCGCCCAGCTCTTGGACCTGCTCAACTCCAAGGCTTGCAGAGGTCAGAAACGACAACCGCTATAATCATCCCAAGCTCGGCGCTTATCTTTTATTCACAGGAGCAATCATGTTTAATGATTCATTGACTCTCGACCAATGCAAAGAGCTGATGGAACGATTGTCTCATACTGCTGTACCGTTCCGCTGCGCTCATGGAAGGCCGTCAATCGTACCACTCGTCGATCTTGGGCCGCCGGTGGATCTCCGTGGTGCTCCGCGTCAGGTGAATTGGGAGGCATATAAAGATTATATCCTGGCGCAGGTGCGGACCACTCGATATCGATAGACTTCTCTTGGTAAACTTCCCTTGGAATACAATCCAGATATAAAGGAGGCAGATGACACGGGGTGCTACTCGTAGTTGAGCGTCCCTGTTGGCTGGAGCCAGGAAGGATAAATGGAAAACGGCGAAACTCGCCCACTAAGTGGCGACGAGGGTTACCATCGCCCAGTGAGTTTGCAAGTGGCCAGTCAATTGGGATGAAAATCGGGCGAGGATCGTCAGGGGGTCGATGATTGAGGATAAGAGGGGATATAACGAAAGGGTGTTTTGAAAACGCGCTACCAAACTTTCCAGGACAAGGATTCGAGTTACTGGGGAGAAAACCAGAAGATTTGAGTGAGGGTGGATTTTCGACTCTTGGAACCTTTGAGAATGCAATGTTCTCGAGGGGACTTCGAAAGGCTTCGTGGGTACACCTGGCCACCTGGCTCAGGACTTGGGGCTTGTGGCGGAAGCGAGAAGGCCTCAACGTTGAGTCCCTCGGACTTTCCATCAACTCGGTGTCGATCGCGATCATAACTTAGCCGGTACATATGTTTCCCCTCTGCCACTTCCCAGAGCTACCGTTTGCCAAAAGCTTGCTCGTAAAGGGGGACTACCATCCTACAGCCCCAATTCATTTTTGTGTCTCGCATCTCTCCCGCGTTGGTGCCGAGGACACGGCCGTCTTGATCACGCCTTCGAAGGAGGCCTTTGTTCAAACGTTGGTGGCGTATAATGATCGTTGGCTCGGCAAATACGGGGGAAGTGGGGAGGTTGCCGCGAAGTTATCTCAAGTAAAAGTGTTGTTTGTGGCCGGGGTTTTTCTAGGTAATCATGTATGGGCTATCTAACGTTTGACTATCTAGCTACCCCTCGACCGTGCACCAGCTGGCCGTGCTACTGTCGATGCTGCATTACCCTTCCTCGGAGACTCCGAAACTCGATGCAAAGCTCGTGCTAAGCGCTCCTCCGACGTTCATTGTGCTTCACGAGGTGTCTTCTTTGTTTGTTGGTCCGGACCTAGTGTTCGTGCTTTCAAGCACGTTCACGAGTATTGTGCTGATTGCATGGAAGATCAACTTGCCCTGACTATTTGAAGGTCATTGCACAGGCAGCAGATACAGCAAATAGTCTTTCCAAGACGCCGGAGAGGTACGCATGTCGGAACTTTTCGGCAACGTCTCAAAACCGAAAGACGATAGGAACGTGAGCCTCGTGTGGTTCGATTCCAAGTTACACAATCTCTCGCTTCCGGCCCTGCTGAAACCGAACTACGTCAATGAGGCGGATGAGAAGTATTACGAGCCGATATCGGTTGGCAGAATGGCAGAGAAGTACTTTGAATGGGTTGGGGATGTATCCGTAGGTGAGAGAACTCGGGCTTGTGTGTGACCCTGGGACTCTTGTGCTCAGCGAAAACTCCGTGGTAGGTGAAGAGTCGCATCTCGAAGTTAAGGTGCGGGGACCTGGGAATACGGAGACGTCCTGGGTGTGGGGCTGAGGCCAGAAGTGGAGACCGGGGGTGTGCGGATGAGATGGGCAGATTCCGGAAGGGGTGGCTCTGGGTTATTCGCAATATAGTTACTCGGGTCCTAGTATTCGAAGAGGACGAACCCTCAGGTGTAGAGGAGAGCTGGCGAGTGGAGATAGCACATGGAAAGGGATAGTTTAGCGGTAAACATGGAAACGGTCCTCGGACCACTCTCATCTCGCACCGCCACGCTGTCTAGGCACGACTCGTACTTACCCGTTTTTCCATGCCCGACGAGCCCAGGGCGCGTCTAGAGACTTGACGACTCGAGCAGGGAAGGCGGAAGCAAACGACTGAACAGAGTGCCGAAGACCCACCGCTTGTCGCGGCGGGCCTGGTGGGGTACAAGTGGATATAAAAACTGGTTAGTCCCCCGGGAATCCTCCAACTGCAACGACCATGTTGACCTTCGAGTCCCTTCCAGTCGAGCTCATTTCGGACATCTTGGGGGAGACGGATATCGAGAGCCTGATTGGTATGCCCTCGTGTCTTCTGCCGTTGTTCGGAACACTCATATCAACAATGCCCCCATCGGAACAGTTGTGTCTGGCTTATCCCGCAGATTACGGGAAATCACCTCGAATCCCGCGCTCAATCCATGGCGCCGTCCAATCCTACGCAGCCTCCGCCGCAGAGAGTATGGGGCGGTCCTCGCACATCTCAGTCTCCGCATGATCGTCCCAAAGTACAACTGGATCGAGATCATGAGCAAAGGGCATCCAGAGTTTTTGTTATTTGAAGCCACGGCTCCGAACCTAAACGAACATGAATGGGACGAATGTTTCAGGAGACGCTTTCTTCCCAGCTGGGCATATTGGAAAAAGAGTTCCAGCTGGAGGACTGCCTTTCACAAGTACGTCAACGGGGAAAGTATCCTCGTGTGGGGCATCGTTCAGTGTTCCGTGTTTTAGAGTACTGTACCGGGTTTGGCATAGAACCCATTCGTCGTGCACGAGCGACGAAGCTTGGACAAGGTTGGTTACCAGTTTGCATCCCGCGCCTATTGTCTAACATACCAATCGCCATTGCGTAGATACCTGATACTGAACCGGAATGGCACAGCCAGTCAGGTCGAATGCACTTCCCGGAACTTCAACCCCGTCGCCATCTTCAACGAACTAAGGTTCGTCCGTATCTCCATCAGCAAACCACACCTGACGATCCTTTCATAGACACCAGAACAACCTGTTGCAGTTCGAGGCGGCTATCCGTGTTGGTGCAAGTCCCCGTTGTCGGATACGTAATCTAAATTTGAATTCAGGTTGTCGTCCAATTTGCGGACGTGCGGGTCCTTGCGTTGGGCGTTCGCAACACTCCTAAGACCTCTTTCTCGGTGAACGATAACGCATGGCTCCTGTTTCACCCACCCAAGGTCCGGCTACCAAACGAAATCGAAGAGGTCCCTACCGACGGACCGGATGCGATCGAGGATGAGGTTGAAGATCCCTCCGTGCCTGGTATGGGACGCGGTCACGGCATAATTTACAATACACTCACGTGGAACATCGTCATGTAGATCCGACAGCCCTTGGTCGGCTTCACTATCCGACCCCCGCACCGGGTCACCGGAAATACCCGATGTACACGTCAGGGGGTCTGGACCGGAGATGGGTAAACGAGTCTGACCTGGGGCGCTCAGACGTGAAATGGGTTGGCAACATGATGTGCGGTATCTCTTTGGGAGTTAGTTGGGGAGTGACACTGATGTGCATCTTCCTCCAGGTTGGTAGCACAGCTCGTTGGACCCCATACGATGGAACCCTGGTCTCGATCGCCCCAGTTACAAGATTCAGATCTTGTGGTTGGACCAGGTCGCAATCAGTACGCATCGCTGTGCTGGGAAGATTTAAGCGTAATTGCGCCGTGGCTGGATGAAGGAATTACGAAAAAGCTTGAAGGGGTGGGTTTGGGCCACTGACGACGGGGGATGTGTGATCGCCATGCACGCACTGGAAGATGAACCGGGGGTTCATTGTGCGTTGGTGTCGGTGAGACAGCCAATTATCTTTGCGCCCTTGTTTGCCGGACTCCCCGGACTTTTTTTCTTTCTGAAAGCCTCCATTCGTATTCGTTTGTCAAGGAATCCGAACCCCGCCGCACGGCTGCGCGGCTTTCTCTTTTGTCTTTGGACCTTGTCGATCATCAGTATTCCCCGATCCCGATTCCGCAAAAGGCAATTCAGGGTGACATGAATTCTTTCAAGACAATAAGCAACGACTTTCAAAGCCGGCTCGTAGCCGCACGAAGATGTGCTAAGACCTCCAAATATAAAAGAGATGGCTCTCACGTGTGTGATTCCTCGTTCGATACCCTCCCCCTTCTCGCCTCCCTATTTTTCCCCCTCCTCGCTCTCTCTGGTATAGAGACGAGACTCGAGCTTGACGCAGGCCATCGTCAAAGGATTCCAAGTCTCATTCGTTATCAATAATTTGTAATTATTGAAAATCTCTATCATGCCGGCTCAGGTGCGTGTTTCCCCGACCCCATCTCACCCAACCGCCCCCATCAGTCATTCATACTAAATCCCCCCTCGGTGTGCCCACAGTGGATGTGTGATGTTTGCCTCAAACTCTTCCAGCGTAAGGGAGATCTCAAACGCCACGAAAAGCTGCACACCGGAGAGAAGTGAGTCAAAGCCACACTGTGTATCCCGACCGGCGCCTTACTGTTCGCCACCGCCGACAGGCCACATGTCTGCGTCGATTGCGGCAAGGCTTTCGCTCAATTCACGGGCTTGAAGACCCATCGCAACGTTCAGTGAGTATCTAGACGCCCCCCTTCTTCGGGTGCGTGACGTTATTGTTACCTGCAGTACCGGCGCCAAACCACATGCGTGCAATCTGTGCGGAGCTCGCTTCGGTGACCCTTCTTCCTGTGCTAGACACAAGAGGGAGACGCACATGCATCCCGAAGGATACCAATGCTTTATCGCTGGATGCAGGACAAAGTACGTCCGTTCGACTTGTGGTTCCGTCCGTTCCGAGCTAACTCCGACCGGCCCCAACAGGATCAAGCGCCGATCGGCTTTCTTCAAGCACGTCAAGGCTAAGCACAACATCGACTTGAACAAGATGTCCCCCGAGGAGGTTGCCGCCGCTGCAGACTTAACTAGGGTTTCGCCAGATGCCGAGAGGATCGCCACCCCCCCTCCGGATTATACCACTGCTACGAAGGAGCCCATGTACAACGAAGAGGATCTTCCCATATTTTCGCCAGATCTCATGCCAAAGGAGGAGGTCCACACTCCTCCGCAGGTCGTCACTCCCCCGCCCGCTGTTATCGATGTTATCCCTTCCTCCGAAGGGTACAAATGGTCCTCTGCAGGTTTCGTCGGTTCGTGCTTTCATCTCCGGGTTGTGCCGTCTGTCTTATTGTTAACCGGACAAATTATGTATAGACCCCACGGCACTCGAGACTGGCGTTGTCTGTGGTTCTCCAGATTCGACGTTACTAGTCGAACTGCAGCACCGCACTCAAGCCCCAGTACTTGACATGAACTGCTTCTATCCGGAGCTCTACCCACAACCCCCCTCATATTACGAACAACAGTGGTCAGGAACCCCATCAGTCTTCGCTTCATCACCACTCTCAGTTGCCTCTGTCGCTTCGGTCGACATGCTCGGCTCTTCCCCATCACCCTGCACTTCAGGAACGGACTACACCTTTGGTTACGACCCGAACAATTACGGAGCTTTGAACTCCCAAATTTCGTCCTTGAGGGATGTTAGTGATATGCACGCCTATATGACCCCCGCTCATATGACCTCCTTTTCCAACTACTCTTTCGCGTGATGGACGTTCAAAAATTTGTACCAACGCCTCACCACTCTCGTGCTGTAGTCACGAGACTGTTCCACTAGTTTCACTAGCACGCATGCTTTTGATGATACCTTTGAAGTACCTTACGAATCGCCTTATAACGAACCTGTAACGTGCCACTAATACTTCCCCCCAATATATGCTCTATGCCGCCGCCTCGGTAACACGAGGCCATGCTTTTTTTATCTTCTCACACTGTATGAAGTTGGCAGCAGAGATCGGTAAGTGATCGTGGGATTTGATTTTTCGATCTGATTTCACCCTTCACCAAACTACACCCCGCCTCACCTTTCCCTCCTGTTCCCTCTATCCGCTATCCGCCCGGGGGCCCTCAGGCTCAAGGTCCGCCCTCCCTCTCCACGAGATTTTTTTCGTAACCACAGCAGCCCCGTGCGGACCATGCTTGCTGCGCCTCTCCACCCCGCGTCTTCGTTCTCCCCACTCCACGCAGGGGAAGAAATCCAGCTCAAACCCGCGAAGGATCTCGATGCTTTCAATGCTCTCCTCCCTCCTCCCATAGAATTTGTAGAAGGATCTTCGACCGGGCCAATGTTCGACGAGACGAAATACACGCCCATTAATGCCTCACCACGGTCTAAAAGCGAGGTGAGGCTTCAGTTTCTTGCTATTCGGACCACCTCTGTTCCTTCGGCGCAAGCCTTGCGAGAGATTAACGACGTCATTGCAGACGCTACTACCGCAATCACCCTCACTCAAGAAAATACACGTGTTGAACAAGGGCGCGGCCGCACCTTCCGACCAGAAATCGCTGTACACAGGACCGATCGACACGACCTGGCCACCGAGATCCAGCGTGGGTCGTGGTTTCAACAACACCGGCAACACTTGTTTCCTCAACAGTGTCCTGCAGTGTCTATTGCACACGGCTCCGCTTGTCCGAATCCTATTCACACATCAAAAATGTACGTCTACGTCAAGACTCAACCCCTTCCCTTACTCACGTTTCGATTTGTCAGGTCGGATCAAAAACAGCTTTTGCATGATTTGCGCGCTGAGGCAGACGATGATCGACGCTCGGACAAAATCTGCTTCCACACCCCCGTACCTCATCACCACAAAACTCCAGCGTAAGTAGCGGTCTTCAGCTTCTCTTGACGCGGGCTACAGCGGTCTTGATATGCAGTAATTGCGAAACACATGCGGAGGGGCAGGCAAGAAGATTCCCATGAATTCCTCCGCTATGCCATAGATGCCTTGCAGAAATCCTGCCTCCACGGATACCCACAGTGAGTTCCATCCACCTGTTCTAAGAATGCGAGTGACTGAGACCGGACGTCCCAGAAAACTCGACCCCAAGCTTGCTGAGACGACTTGGGTCCATCAGATTTTCGGAGGTCGGTTGAGATCGCGCGTCACCTGCGGGGAGTGCGATTACAACAGTGACACGTTAGATCGCATCCTTGATCTCAGCATCGATATCTTCGGTGTGAACAGTGTCCGGGACGCGCTGAGGAAGTTCGTCGCTGTTGATCACCTCAGAGGCGCGAACAAATACAAATGCGAAAAGTGAGCACCCTTGATTGAGCGAAGGATTTTGTGTCTCAACTCTGTGATAGATGTAAGAAACCGGTTCTGGCCGAGAAACAATTTACGATCCACGAGGCTCCAACAGTCTTAACGATTCACCTCAAACGGTTTACTCCAATGGGCCGGAAGATTGGACACCAGATACGATACGATGAGGGGCTTTCGTTACAACCCTACATGAGCGATGGGGCTTTTGGTCCCTCGTACTCGTTGTATGGGGTGATTTCTCATGCTGGAAGTGGACCGAATTCTGGTCACTACTTTGCCCATGTCAAGGATGGTACAGGGAACTGGTATGAAATGAACGACGAAAGTGTTACACGGAACTGTGGACCACCATTATCCCTGAAGAACGCTTATGTTCTGTTCTACGTACGGAGCAAGGGACAGGCACTGGAGTCTGCGATCTCGTCGGTGACTCGCGAAACCTTAAAGGGTGGACTGGTTGCTGGTATGAAGAAGCGGAAGCACTCTCACGAGGCGGATGAGGATACCGGTGTTCGGACCTCCCCCATTCCCCCACGACCCGCGACACCTGCAAAATTTATCGGTCCACTTTTGCCTTCCCCCAATATCCCCTCCCCGAGCAAGAAGCTGAAGCTGGACGGCTCCCAGGATCCCCAGGCCGAGGCATTGAGGAAGAAGATCGGGGCCGTTACTGGGGAGACGAAGGAGCCAGAGAAGGAGAAACAGACGAAGAAGGCACCGGCACCCACATCAGCCCTTCAAAGCCTTTTGCAGTACACCGGCGATGACGATGACGAGGACGAGGACGAAGGAGAGGCCCCTTCCCAGAAGGAGATCGAGAAGGTCAAGGAAAAGTTGCCGGTACCATTGGTGATTTCCACCGTCTCCACCTCGAGCTTCTACGGTGGTAGGGGCCCTACGGTTGCTACACCCTTCAAGAACAAGAGCAACTTCCAGCAGCACCCTGGGTCTCCAAAGCGCGATCGGTCGGAGGGTGCTGGGGTGCTCAAGAAAAAGAAATCCTTCGTTGTAACTCCGTATAACTTCACAAAGGGCAACAACAACCCCCGGAAGCATTTCACTGTCCAACAGCAGTATGGGCGGAGAAGGAAACCGATCATGTAAGCTCGGCCGAAAGCATTTGTTGTTCCTGTTGGGATTCTTTGCGGTCAGCTCTGCCGGTTTGTTTACAATCGTCACGGACTCTGCATTTGCACGTTGCTATCCCGTCGTGTGTGTCTGTGTGTGGTGTTGAATGTTGTTTTTGTTGTTTTGCTCGTTGCCATCGTTGTCCTTGCTGTAGTACAGAAGTCATTTGTCGTTCTGTTCCCTCTTTGCTTAGTTTTCTCGTGTGCATTGCATATGAAGACATTATGATCCTCTGATGTGTATCAACATGCGTGTGCGTGACTATAAATGCTGGGTACCCTAGAATCAAAAAGATGTGACGGTGGTGTGTGTCATCTGCCGCCGACCAGCCCAGCAATGGACCCGAGATCGCTGCACGATCAAAGTTTAGCCTTTGGGGTTTCGACATTCAGAGTTGTCGTGTTGGTCTCTCCTTCCTTCCCTTCTTCCCACCACACAACCGTGACGGTGATGTCATCCCTGTGATACCTCGAATACGGAGCGGGAATGCTCAACGTCTTCCTCAGCTCGTAATTGTTCGCCCCGCCCAACGCGTTCCTAATCAGGTGAGCACCGGGGTTATCGTCAACAAAGGCCCAAGCGCCTTCCGCGAGGTCGCGTCGTTTGGTTTTGCCTTCTACGGCAGCGGTGCCTGTGGATGTGGGAACGAGCTTGGGAAGATCGGATTTGGGTATCGAGCCTTTGAGGCCGGAGAGGTGACCCCCGACTAGGGCGACTACGTCCTCGGAGGAGAGTTGGTCCCAGAGACCTAGTTCACATTAGAGACCGATGGGTTAGAAGGTTCGTTTAGTGAGGGTAAATGATAACGGAATCGACAAACCGTCAGTAGCGAGAACCAGGAACCGTAGCGTAGACTTGTCAGAAGAAGCGGAATTTTGAGACAAAGCGGGTATCGAGAGGGTCCTGTGTGTCACTTCTGGTTTCGCGGTTACGTAGGGAGGAGTTTTGAGGGCCCCTGGCCATCGTCGCATTTCACCCCCCATAAAAGCTTGAGAGAGTCTGCCGCATATCACGTCCGAATGAGTATTTTTCTTGGGATGCACAAGGAATGGCTCACATTTCCTGCAGCTCAGCTGGCCATTTATATCGGGCGTCACCGAAAGCACGAGTTGGTTCCAGACCACCCAAGACGCGACCGTTGCGGATCACGTCGTTACTTTCATCCGCCGGGTGTTCAGAACGCACCCTGGAAAGGGGTTGGCCCTGAGAATCAAATCAATTGAACGTAGTTTCGTAGAACTCACCTATCGGCCTCCTTCACGTTCCGCCCAGTCTGGTCCTCACTAAGGACCTCGACCTTCCACGACCCCTTACCGTCAATACCTTCCTCCCAGACGCCTGCTACCGCACGACAATCGCCGGTGCATGCAACGTAGAGATTTCTTCTCGCAGTATCGAGGACAGCTAGAATGGCACAACTGCCTACAAATTCGATATGAATAACCACGTCACACGACCCATCGGAAGAAATTCGGACGAACCGGACAAGGCAGGCATAATGGCCGCCTGGCCTAAGGGGTGCTTACTCAAATCCGGGACGAAGCTCTTGTCCTTGTTATCCGATTTCGCCAACTCGGAGGCTAGGAGGCGGACGGGAGCACCGGTGATCTCAGTGTCAAGTTTTATGAATGCTTCCCGGATTGCCTGAGAGAAGTGATCTGGATTGGTATCTGAAAGTGTCGAGGAAGGTGGGAGAGTCCTGGGCCAGACGTAGGACTTGATGGTGGAGAGAACCGAGGAGTTTTGTTTGGTGTTGGGAGGGTTAATGAGGGTGCTCAACTCCATTGCGACAGCCGGGACGAGGGTTTTGGAGAGTAGTTGTGAGGTTTGAGTACCAGCCTGTCACGAACATCCTGGATTGGTGGCAGGAAATGGAGAGAGCATGAAATGAACGTACATGGCCATCCATTACCGCGAAGAACAACAAGTCTCCTTCAGGCCCCGTCTCGGTCTTGTCCCTCTCAACAATCGCACTCGCACTAGCATCCTCGATTGGGTTGTTGGAAGCCAGCGAGGCAGTAGCACGGTTCCAAACCAAACCTCCTGGCCGCGACGTCGATTGCATAATCGCGCCGTCCTTGAGCCGTTTCTCGACCTGCTCGGTCGAAAGCATATCAAAGGTTCGTGTAGCCATGAAGCGTTTCCCGTCTGGACCGGTCTCTCTGACCTGGAGGTCGAAAGTGGCGGGTTTGATCTTTGAATAGTAGTAATACAGCGAAGCGGGGGCACCGATTCCGATGATTGTCCCGGCGACTGGTTTCCAGGCCCTTCGCAGCATCGCTCTCCTGCCGCTACCGCGTTGGAGGTGGGGAGGGAAGAGGAGGACACGTGCAGGAGGGTGCAGGAGGTGAGAGGACGCGACGAACGTGGTAGTATGTACGGGACCGACGAGATGAACGGGGTAAGTCGACCGAATGGTCGATCACTGTGGAGTTTGGGTATCCTTTGCCTCTCATTCTCACCCTCCCCCGGGACAGGTCTCTCTTGGAAACTTGTCCATTTCTTCTGATTCGAGGACGTAATTGTGCTGGGTCTGAGGTATCCAGATCTCAGCTTGCTACTTTTGGACCTCCCGGGCTGTGCCCCAGACCTGCGCTCGTCTCCCGACCACCGGACATTACTTTGGCCTCGCATACAAGGAGCCCAACCTGTTCAAATCCGAGCTGGACGTCATATTTGGGATGACCCGACCATGCAACTCGCATCATTCTCACGGACCGCGTGATCATACCCCACGGCGACCAAGCTCACTGAAACCCGGCATTCCCGATTGCTGGGTGGGAAGGCTATGTGTCCACGGGGCATCCCCCCAAATCCTGTGCTACTGCCACCTGGCGGGCATGGAATCAAGCGAAGGCCCTACTCTATTGACCCAAGCAGAGCATACAACACGAGGCAGCCCCCCTGCGCGTCATCGGGTATTACACATCCCAAGGGCGCGCGGTTCGGGCTTGGTTTGTCTTCGCGTTTCCTCCGCATTTGCTTCTTGTCCCTTTCTCTCGGCTAGCGACATCTCCCTCCCGCTCCGTCCTCTCCAGTCGACTACCACCACCACCCCCCTCTAACTATCTTTATTCATATCCCTTCCCCAAAACTCCCGGATCCCACCCGATTCCCGACACTAATGCCTGGAGACTCTCTCTACTGGGAATTCGATGACAGGACCCCCGCATTTACGTACGGCCCCGGATGGTCAAACCTCACGGACACTAACGCACGCGAGTCTACACTATCCTATACATCCCAGAAAACGAACGTTACGATTCAGTTCTACGGTACACTCTATTCCCAGCGCTATACGCCACCTGACACTGATCAGTCCCATCGCGCTACACCCAGGAAAGACTCTGTGGCTTTACGGTGCCATCGGAAGAACCGAAGAGTGGAATCAACCCGTTTCTCGTTACATTCTCGACAATCGATACGTTTCCACCATTACCGCCGAGGTCAAAAACGACACATCGTACAATGAACTCCTCGTATACTTCTGCGACCTCGATTCGTCCTCCCACACACTCATCGTGGAAAACACCAATGAAGGTGCCACACTCTTCTTGGACTACTACCTCGTTAAACCAATACCACCAGAGTCCCCGAGACCGACGGGGACTTTGCAGACGGGCGGAAAGCCGTTCAGCACCTCGATTACGGAGCGCCCGATATATTTTGGCAATAATGTGAATCTCTCAGGGAATGCCGCGATTGGGAGCCTTTTAGGGGCAGTGGCCGGTGGTATCTTACTAGCGTTGGTGATCGCAGTCGTTGCATTTATTTTTTGGAGAAGGAGGGGAGGATCTAAACCGTACTATTACCAGCCTGCCGCCGCCCATGATGTTTTGTTCGACGGTACGCATTAATACTCTGGTCTCACCGTCATGGCTCATGACCGCTTTTACAGAGTTGAAGCCTAGCGGGAGTGCGCCGAGAAAGGAATCGGTAGTTTCTGCAGTCACCCCTTACCCCTCTCCTCCCTCTACCGCAGACGGTGTACCGCAAAGCGTTCCGCTATTTCCACCAACCCGGACGAGGACCGTCGTGTCTCGAAGCAGCGTATACTCTCTTAATAGTGATCGAGATTCATCCCCTACATCCCCACGACAAACATACTTTCCCCTGCCCTCGGAATACCAATCACAGAAACTGCTTGCAGGGTCCAATTCGAACACGAACTCCAGGCCATTGTCGCATTCACGGTCATTGCCACACTCACAACTACTGTCGCACTCGCCTTCGAAGACATTATCACATTCGCACTCAGCGTCGTCTACACGTTCGTCTGTCCCTTCTTCGTCCAAAGAAGACCGGCCCCTCCTCTAGCCGGAGCTTTCGAATTTATCGCGTGGCTCTCCGCTAGTGCCCGCACTCCCCTTTGCTGTGTTGTACACGTTTATTTTGTAGCACCACGGACATCCTTTCATTTTTCCTTGATCGTTTTATACTACGTTTACAACCGGGTCCATGGGAACCAGTTAGAGGTGACAGTGATAGGACGGTAATATCCATCGCACATGCGTTGTGTTGGGTTAGGGTTGGGCCCGAGAAATCCAGGGGTTGCTTCTTTCCGCATCACTTATCCAAGCCGCCGAAGGCCAAAAGTTTTTCCTGCATGTACTCGTTGATGCCGTGCCCACCCTC
>Ga0307517_10010499_pt1 | contig 12959 bp, 11 predicted proteins | sample 23_EM_MG_FD_194515 | JGI IMG/M metagenome (GOLD analysis project Ga0307517, IMG submission 194515) | Populus trichocarpa ectomycorrhiza microbial communities from riparian zone in the Pacific Northwest, United States - 23_EM | ecosystem: Host-associated > Plants > Roots > Unclassified | place...
AAAAAATAAAATTTAAATAATTTTATTTTTCTATATTAATTTTATCACTTTCATCTTATTCATTTAAATGTATGTGAGAAAAGAGATTGGTATATAAGTATTTTTGAAATAAACAATTTGTTTTATCATTAACTTTTATTTTTTAGTATGGTCAATAAGAAGGGTTAGATGTAGTTGAATACTACTCGGACTTGATGTAATAGGTGCTTTTGAACAGTCATGTGTGGATTCGTCACAACTAAACAGTGATATATCACATAAAAATGGATAAATGACCTAACATGTATATTTTACAAACCAATGAGTCGAGTCTAGGCCGAGGTCCAATAGGAGGTCTAATCGTTCAAAATTAAAATGATGGTTTATAAAAATCATAATTTTGAAGGGTTAGATGTAGTCGGACACTACTCGGACTTGATGTAATAGGTGCTTTTAAACAGTCATATGTGGACTAGTCATAACTAAACAGTGATATATCACATAAAAATGGGTAAATGACCTAACATGTACATTTTACAAACCAGTGAGTCGGGTCTAGGCCGAGGTCTAATAGGAGGTCTAATAGTTCAAAACTAGAATGATGGTTTATAAAAATCATAATTTTTTATTTAGTTGTTAGATCAAACTTAATTTTTTACTAAAGTTTCTAAAAGCTATTTTTCATATAATAACCCATTGGTCACCATGCATTGTTTTATTTTGAGATATTCTTATTTTCCTTGTTTTTTTATTTAATGATTATTATTTTTTTATTTTGTTTTATAGTCGAGGTATGATTTCTGACTTAATTAAGGTTTTGTAAATCTTATAATTAAACATACTTTATCAGAATTAATTTTTAGAAAGAATAAAATTATGAATTCAGAATCACATATGCAATTTTTTTTACTTATTAAATTTATGTATTATATGTTTGTTTGCTGTCTTTAACTCCCGTCTATAATAGTTAATTTTTGATTTATTTTTATATAATTGAATGAGATTAAATTCTATTTAAAATTTAACTATCAAAACTCAAAATAATTCAAAATATAAAATTTCATTAAAATTTCTAAACCAAGCGAAGAATATTCAAACATACTGTTAAGGAATTCCAATTTCCTAAAAAATTTAAACTCGACCAGGAACTTTTTTTCCCTGCGCTGCCTCGAGAAATCAAAAGGCAGAGAAGCAATCTTGATTCGTCCATCGTAATACAATTCCCTGCAAATTAAATTCCAACACGTTAACAGAAGCACCTAACCATTCAAAAACCCTCACACCAAATCCCACTTCAGTCTCTCTCTCTCTTGTTTTCTTTTTTATTATTTCAGAAGAAACAAACGACCCACGCGAAACCACGCGTCAAGCCGTCAAAAACATCGTACACAGTGCAGAACCCACCGCCTGTCGAGAAAACCTTTTAGAACATCGCCTCAACCTAACAACGAAAGCAAAACCCTCGACTCTCGAGAACAATTCAGGATAGCATTTTTCTCCAACAAGAGAAAGAAAGCCCAGAGAGAGACCAAGAATGCCAACAGAAATAAGCCAGGGACACCCAACAGAAGCCCAAAACACCATGGGGGCTACACACCAACCACCAAAAACGACTGAGCCACTGCCTTGTCCAAGGTGTAACTCCACCACCACGAAGTTTTGCTATTACAATAACTATAACCTCTCTCAACCTCGCCATTTCTGCAAGTCATGCCGCCGTTACTGGACACAAGGTGGAACTCTCCGTGATGTCCCTGTTGGTGGCGGTACACGCAAGAATTCCAAGCGCTCTCGCTCAACTTCAAATAATTCTTCATCAATATCTACCTCATCTTCTAATTCTACTTCCTCGAATTCTGCAACTTTGACTGCTTTCACCACCACTCATGAACCCGAATCCATGCCCGTGGTTTTATCCTCGACTACTGACTCTGGTTTAGCAGCTGTGAAAACTGAGGTACCAGCCGGGTTAAATCTGAATGACGGATTACCTTCTGAAGATGGAAACTTCATTTCGCTCATGAACTCTAACGATCAGCATGGGTTTACTGGTCTTGGCGGGTATGGATACGCGTCAGGTTTTGGATTCGGGCCTAGTGAAATGGGTATTGGATTTGGTGGAAGAGGATCTTGGTCCTGTCCTGTAATGGAAAATGTTCTTGTTAATGGTGGTACTTCTGGATGTCATCCCTGGCAGCTTGATTGTGATCATGTTGAAGGAGGGGGGCTTCAAGCTGGATTTACAGCAGATACTGAAAATTACTTTGGTTCTTGGCCTGATCTTGTTATGTCTGCTCCAGCAGGAAAGGGTTTGAACTGATACTGGCCTTTTCTTTTCCCAAAAAGAAAAAAACATGTTCCCTTTTGATGTCCTCGGAGGTTTAGTTTTATTGATTGCTGCAACTTATGTTAATTTCAAGTTGTGTTTTTTGTTTACTGAGCAAGACCGTATAGACTATAGGGTTATGGTATAGAAGATGAAGAAGTTCGAAGCATACCTCTTGTGTAAGTGATTTCTTAAGGTCTTTGTAAAGCTTTTGGGTTCTTGCTCGAACAAATCTTTCGAAGAAAATATAGAAAAAAATATGCTTTTTTGTTGTTGATTTATTTGTGCTTGTCCTGGATTGTCGTGAACAATTAACAGAAGAATCTGACATAACGCATGAAAACTGAGTTCCGGTTTTCGAAAAATGTCTAGAGGCTCTAGACTCTGGTGTTATCTCGGTTTTCGATATTTTTGCCACTCGTTTATCCAAGAAACACCCAACCGTATCCTGTTTGCTGGGTTGCCTCCACTATCAAGCCAAAACATCCAGTTCATCTTTCGTCGGGCTCTTCTTTTTCTGGTTCCTTCCCGTGTTTGTTTTGAATATGCTTGATTATGCTCATTAATGGGGTAGCAATAGAGCCGCTAAACATGGCCCGTTATTGACAGTTCATGGTTAATGCTGTGCTCATTAGTTTGACAGGCATCCATTTTCATTCGTGGGTCGAAACCTAACCGGCTTGCAGAAATGTTGAATGACATAATTAGCACTGAATTAGCAGCATCATTTTCACCAAGTTGTGGATGGTAATTAATTCGATGAATTCATGGAACATGTCTAGATGGGTACGAAGGTCAAAGGTTTTTGTGCATGTTGTCGGCTGTCACCTAACTAAATAAATGATCTATTTGGAATTAGATTTGGATCCCCCTCAAATCAGGGAACATGATCTATCATGTAGATAAATTCAATCAATGACAAGGATACTATTTAATCATGTTATGTTAGTGAGTGGTTAAAATCCTTTTAAATTGTATTAAAATTAATAGTTATTGATTTTTATATAAAAAATCTAAAAAAATAATTTTAAAATCAACCATTTAGATTCATTTAACATGATAGGTTATATTATCACTAACCAAATGCGACCCAAATATGGCATTTGGTTAGTGTTTTAGAATAGAAAAACATGGAATGATAAAAACATGTGATTGGAAGGAACGAGGATGAATATATATATATATATATATATATATATATAAATTTGTCTGTCCATGCAATTTTATAATAGATTTTTATTTTTAAAAAACAAGAATCCCAATTATAGTTATTTTTTCAATTACAAGATAAAAAAAACATTCAAGGGAGCTAAATCCGAATCATAGCATTAAGAAATGGATTAAGGAACATGATAAGTATTATTAAGTTGGGCCCAATCAAGTACTTTACCGTTAATAAATTTTGAATATTTAGGGCACAAGCTTATCATAACCCACCGCAAAAAAACAGGTAAGGACTTTTGAATTAGTGCTGCAAATAATTCAATATTGCACCATGCGTCATCATGCCATTTCTGTCATCATGAATGTTTAGTTCTAGCTTTAAATTGAAGCCAATTAAGTGGCATGTGCAAACACCTACTAAGTTTCCATATTGGTGGTGTAGCAAGGTCACCACATGGTATAAGCCCGCTGTTTCCTTGCTATTTGACCTACTTTGGAAACGTGGACCCTGACCATGATCATGTTTAGCTTATGGAGTACACAAAGCTGAGGCCTGCCTTGCCCCATTGCAAGCATGAAGCTTCGAGGAACCGTTGTTCCTCGGAGTGGACAGCAACATCTCTCAGTCTGGAAGAGACTTCATGCTATTATTATCGAGATCCGTGGTTTGGCATGCGTGACAATGGAACCCCATGCAGCATGATGTTTTAGTCGCATTTCACTTCAAGCTTTTTGTTATTTTCCTAGACACGAAGTATTTTAACCTCCACAGTCGCTGTAATGTGCAAAATCAATTATGCCTTGAATCATTTCCTTTGAAGACCTTTTGACCCTTTGGATACCAGAGCTTTCTGATTATTTTGAATGCTTGCTTGCATTCTAAAATACACAAACACTTGCATTTTCAAAAAGTGGAGATTTGATGATAAAGGAGGGATCAACATTGCGCAGCTGTCAAGGTATACATCTTGTCATTAGCATCGTAAGTAGTCGACGGGTCAATCTGAATCTATCTTAGATCAATACACAAGTCGACAGGTCAATCTGAATTTATCATAGATCAAAACACAAGCCGACAGGTTAATCTGAATCTATCTCAAACACAACAAAGATAAACTAGACCAGATTAGGCAGTCAACATCCACATCCACTTTGGAACAAGTTCAGAATCGATGGGTCACATTCACTATACTTGCCCATAGGCGCTATCATTGCTGCATCCAACACTCTAGATCTTGTTGCTCCTCTTATTAAATTTATTGAGAAGTTTAGCTTAACAATCAGAAAGAAAAAAGTGCAGTCCAATTCCAAGGTATAACAAACACAATCATATTTTGATATTTCTCTACATTCTTTTGAAGACAAGACAGTATTGAATCAAAGACAAGTAGATAACCCCTAGTAAAGCCAGGTAAAATCTTGCACAGGCAATTGATCAGGATAAGCTTACCCCCATTCAACTTCCAAAAGCAACATATCCATACATTTAAGTGTAGATTTCTCAGCATCAGCAGGTACAAAAACAACATACAACGTAAACCTATATAATGTTTACAAGGTTTCAATGCTGCCCCTGCATAGGATTCTTAATTTGGTGGCTTGAAGAATTTTAATTTAAGTCCACTGTTCACCATGCTCCAGACACCTCCAATGGAGAAGGCCAAGCTAAAAGCAATACCTAACCAACCAAGGATCCAGTTGAAGTACCAATTGAAACTGTATTTGGAAGGTTTTTTTATGAGAACCCACATGAAGCAAGGGTAAGCGAATGTGACTGGAAGTGTTAATCCTCCTAAGAGACCAGCAAGACTGGAGAGGAAAGGGAGTGCTACCCCAATGAAGAAAGAGATGAATCCATAGAACACCCGGAAGCCGGATCGAACCCAAATGGAGCATGGTCGGTTTGTTCGGGTGGTATAGCTAGCTTCAAAACTGTCAAAAACAGGCATTGAATATATCTGGAAGCTGCTTAGGCAATTGAACACCACGAGAAGAAAAGTCATTGCAAGAAGTCCTCGAGGAATGTCGTGGCTGTGAAACCCATACAGGGCATTGAGAATTCCTCCTGAAGGCATCTAAACAAGAGAACAGACATGATTCAAAACTACAGAGAATGGATGCAAGGGAATACAGGCAGAGTGGAATCAAGCAACGGAAATGTCGTGAACAAAACACAGGACAGACAAGTTATGAACAGTTGTTAATGTACTAGATTCTCCAAGGCAATTGAGAAAACTTGATCGTATGGTAATGGTGAGATTTTAGTTTTTGACGAAGTCCAAGCCATAGCCATTCTATCAGGAATTGGATATCCTAAGACAATACTTGCAGCCAAACCTTTAGTCAGCACAATCTTGTGAGATTTATAGCACAACTTAATTTTATTTTGCTTTTATTTTCCTGAATGTTGATTGTTTTGCTCCCTTTACATTTTTCACTGGTCACACACTAAAGTAAAAGAGGGAATAAAATGTGTCACGATGATCAACTCACAAGGTTCCCATAAGCCCAAAAGCCTCCAATGGCGACTGGAAACAGGCACAAAGCAATAAAGAAATAGGCAACTTTGGCTCCTTTCCACATGGGCACATGAGCTGGGTGCTTAAATGTTGATGGCATTGTTGCCTGAAGAAAATCAAATAAACTCCTTCAGATTAAAAAAAAAATAAAACCCTGAAATGATAATGATTTTTTCATATAAAATCATTGCTTCGAAACTCAGAGTGAATACCTGAATCTCCATGGCTAGATTGTGCCCTCTGAAAGCAAAGGCAACAATCCCAAGAGCATTCATGACTGAAAAGACAGAAGCACTAAAGGATGGCAAAGAAAGGGGTTCATAAGAGATTGTAGGTGGCCTTTGTTGGCTAACAGAAAGAACCCACACCATGGTAGAGTAAGTGATAGCTGTTATGGCACCGATGAGTGAAAGTCCCGCAATTGAATTCAGATTTGGGAGCTGGGACAGAACGATGCATAGAGAAGTGAATACCAGGTACCACTCAACTGTTGTTAGGGGATTTGATGAACAGAGTGGCCCACAAACTATTTGGAAGAATAATTTCATTGTCTCCCCTCCTATAAGAATCAAAGCTGTTGCGGTTCCAGCTGACAAATAAACTGTTGGGAAGAGCGCAAGCCAGAGGCCTAATCTTTCCCCTGCAACCACAACAATACACAATCAATATAGAACAGAAATTGCAAAAGACAAAAACTTCTCCAGCTTCAATCACCATGCCAATGAACTCCAATTGACAAAATAAACAGAGATGCCAATCAAGCACTGTGAAATATTGATTCCAATCAATTTGAGCAGAGGTTATAGTTCAAGTAACACTCTTACAATTTACTTTATGATTGAATGTCTGAATCTATACCCGTGCTTCATTATTTCTGAGCTTACGAATTTAACAGTTTATTGGGCATAGAATCTATCAGATTTTCAACTGAGCGTGACAGGATTCTCACCGAATGCAGCTTGTGCAAGCTCCACATATCTGTTGTATCTCTTCCCGGGAACAGCTTCATGCAGCTGAACCAGAATCCATAGAGTGTAAAGTTGCCAGCAGTAGGCTATGGTTAAGGACAGTATTCCCCAACTCCTGGAGAAACAGAAAGAAAGAAGGTAAATCAACCAAATTCAGTTGCTTCTGTGCCTCTAAGCAACTAATCCAATTTCCATTCTCATATTTTGAAATTTTCTAGAAGCTCCAATCAAGGAATACGGCAGCAGAAGCGCTGCAAATCTTTTTCTGTTTTAATTTTGTCTCTGAATTTGAGCATTTAACTCCTCTTTTACCTAGCTTTGTTGGTAGGATAGAAAATGCTGAATTAAGTAACCAAACAATCAATTGCAAAGACCAAAATCAGAGTGGTAAATTTGGTCATTTTAGCTCTTCTTCACCTTATAACTTTCTAGGAGCTGCAAACATGCTCAAATCAGCCTCATTACAGTGTCTAAAGTACTTGACTGGTCCTTTCTACTCCCTCTAAAATCAGTCAAAGCCAAGTGTCAAACTGAACGCATCCCGGCTCTTGTCAGAACCATGATATTTCAGAACTAAAGGCAGCAATATATTAAAAAAGCATAATTTTAACACTGTTTCTGTACTTTTTTTGGTCATCAAACTTCGATGGAAGTGATAGGTTTCGATGTTGAAAGCTGCATAATTTAAAAATATCAACAATCTTGATCATGAATGAGCAAAAAGCTACAAAAGCAACAATCAAATATAAAGGGGACCTCTGAAATTGGCCAAAGGTAAAAAACAGAATTATGAGCGGCCCAATAACAAATTTGGTATCCCTTGTCTAGAATAATTGAATATGCATAAAACCAAAACATGAAATGACCAGCTTCAGCTTTCTAGTATGTTTCTATATCTTCTATTCAAAAACAAATCTTCAAGAACATTATAAAAAGATAAAAGAAGATCACTTTGTAGACCCACAGTCCATAAACTTTTAGCAAAATTCTTCTGACCACCATGTGAAGCCAGTGCTGCAGAGTACAGTCACATTTTCTCATTCGTTGAAATAAAAAGAGAAAAACTCACACCTCACATTTTATACACACAACTGAAAGAAATCGAAATAGGGTAAATTAAAATCAACAAAATGTTTGAGGATATAATTGGGTAGTGGTACTAGAAACTCGAACGCATCAACAGAAGGAAAAAGAAATGAAGTCCAAAGCTGAAAACATGATCAAGATGAGCAATTTGAGGGGGTGTAGGGCATAGACTGAAAGCAAGAATCAACCCATGAACATAACTAGAAACCAGTGTCCATCAGATGCATTATTAGTTAAGTACTTCAACATAATAAATGCATCAAGCAAGAAGTATAGTTTAGTACTTCTATATATGCTCTTCAGACATACAAAATGTAAAGCAAAAGATCAAGGAGCAGTAATTACCAGCCAAGAAAAGCAAAGGCAACAGGCAAAACAAGGGCTTGAAACCCAACACCGGCATTCAAGTTATGAAACGCCGCATAATGAGCATTCCCATTACGAGACTCGGTGATAGGAAGCCAAGCATCTTGCGGATTTAGCTTAGTCAAATGACCCACTTCCTCTAAATAACCCTTCATGTTAATCAACACCCTCTTCATTGGCGTCCCTATTGGGCTCAAAAACCTCGGCGAGATAAACGATGTCGGTGTCCATGCTGTCGATGATTTCGCTTCCTTTGAAGCTGGCCTTGGTGACCTCTGACCTGAAGGAGTCAGTATCTCTGGCGTCGATGCACGTGGCGTTGCTGGAATGGATATTAACTCCGTCTCTGGTCTCTCCTCCATTCTTGAATGCTCTCTCTCGGTGCACACTCGACCCTCTTTGCGTTGAAATAGAAGTAAAGTGGGTGTACGAGATTTTGCTTTCTTTGTTACTTTACGTATGTTTATCTTTTTCAGTTGTGTCTGAACCCGAGTGGCTGTGAGGAGGAATGTGAGGGGGTGTAAACAGAGAGCATGAAAGTTTGAAAATTTATGATCGCAACCGTTGATTTTGCATGGAACTGGAAACGAACGGAGCAGGATGGTTGTAAAAAGGTTGGTTGTGATACGTGTTTCTCGGGTAACGTGAACAAGGTTTCTGAATTTACAGGCGTGAAGTTGACTGGTTTTGATTTCGATTGATGGGTTTTTTTTTTTGTGTGTTTGTGTGAGTGAGTGAGGGACAAGAGATGCAATGCTGATGAGATATATACTATTATATATAGTGAGGTGAGAGGAGTGGGAAAGTGTAATGGATGGTGGGGGGGATGGTTATAAAACCCGGTCTAGCATATTCCTCGGTTTAAAGTTTGTGTTATTGGTAGAGCGGGTTAACCCGATTTGTTAAATTTTAAAAAGAAAATAACTCGAGACGGATTTTACTTGGATTTTGATGAGGCTAATTGGATTACATGGATTTTACAGGCTTAATTTTCATCTAATTTTATATGAAAATCATTCTGAATATCAATCACCAAAGGTCTATTTAGAAAAGTTGTACAATTCGTATTTTTAAAAAAGTTAAATTTTTTTTTATTTAAAATTAATATTTTTTAGTGTTTTTGAATCATTTTGATACGTAAATATCAAAAATAATTTTTAAAAAATAAAAAAAATATTATTTTAATATATTTTTAAATAAAAAATATTTTAAATCGCTACTATAATTTCAAATATGTCTAAATTAGTGTGTCTAATAATTTTTGTAGTTGCAGTTAAAAATTATATTAAAAAAAAAAAACTAAGATTAAAAAAAAGGACTTTTAGCCAAACCAATATAACCTCCTACGGTGTATAGACAAACAGAGCCTTAACTTGTGCCGGCCGGGTTTGGTATGACTAGTATGGGGTGGGGCATTGGGGTAGGTCAAAGAATGCATCGATCATTTCAATCAGGGTGTTTGATAAATGATCATTTTAGGGTGGGTCCCAAACCTTGCTCCGGATTTTCCGTTGTCATGAATAATGGATGCGTGGCGCGTTGGTCTTGGAATGTCAAAGTATGTGGTTTTGTACCGATTGCTAGATAACCCTAAAAGTGTTGTTTGGCTATTAGCAGACTAATTTTCTCGGTTTTACTACTCTTATTTTTTACTAGTTAAGGAAGACTATTGTGATTTTTCTATGATATTTAAGTTATTTTGCTATCAATTTATTTATTAATCAAGATTAAATATTATTTGTAAATGTTTTTAAGAATATTTTTTTATATTTGATTTAATACACTTAATAAAACAGTTTTCTTTCTCTTTGTCTATATCTATGCTGTAAAATCACCATAATGTTTTAGATAGTTTTTTCAAGGTTTCTTCGAATAATATGCAATAAATTGAAATTCATGGAATACTATATAAAATCATCTAATTTTATATTTTTTTATAGACCTTGTACCGTAAGATTCTAGGATGATTTTTTTCTATAAATAAAATAATTTATTTTAGATTTCGATCATTAAGTATTGGAAAACAAAAATTAAAAGTGTTTTTCGTTCAAAATAAAAAAAAAATTTCTAGAAACTAAGTCAAATTTTTCTTTAACTGAAAAGTATTTTCTGTTAATCAAAAAATATTTTTCGTTGACTAACTTTTTTAATAACAAATTAATACATAAAAATTTAAAAAATCATTTTTTAAAAATCATTTTACGAGAAACAAACACACCCTCTAATGAAAAAAGGAACGCCGTGCGCGTTGGATAAGCTATAAGAATCCGAGACCAATCAATAAAGTAAGGGAGAGGAACATTGAAGGGTCCCACAGCATCGATTACTGCGCGGCGTTAACTTTGAAAAAAAGTAGGGCACACAGTGTCAGGTTTGTTCGACACCACCACGTGCCACTCATCTCGCGTGGCTTGTGCACCCATGCGATTATTAGCCTTGCCATATTTGTTAACCACGCATGGTGCCTGTCTACAAAAAATTTGAAGTCCCGGGCAGAAGAGATCTCCATTTGAAGGTTAGCTTCTATCATTATCATTAAATTCGATGATCTGAAAATAATTTGAATTAGATTTGAGGTTAAATTATAAAAAATATTGATTGGTTCGATAAAATTTAATTTATCTTGATTAAATTTTTAATAATATGATGAAATTGATTTCAAATTGGATTAATTAAATTTAAAAGAAAAAAAAATGAAATAAATAATTTGGATTAACTTGATAATCGGAGTATTTTTTTTTTTCAAATCAATCTAGAAGTTATACCTAATGACCGTCTTTGATTAATGATGAAAAACTAGCATGTCGAACAGCATATCATTTCGTTTTTTTTTGTTCGTTTTGCATGCTTAGTCAACATAATACTGTTCTATATAGTCCTTCAATTGTTTTTTTCTCGATGGAAATTATCATTTAAAATTAGAGGAGTATTGGCATAGCTTGTATTTTTATTTTTACATGTTTTTAAAAAATATTTTGAATTTTAAAAAGTATTAAATTTATATTTTTTTTAGAGCTTTCTAGTATTTTGTAACGGATGATTATTATTTTCCGAAGCAAAGAGATGGACCACAGCGCACCAGGGCTTGCTTGCCGAAAGTTGAATCGGCGCTGCTGTTCCGGTTATTCTTCCGACTCCATTTATTTTTAAATTGAGGTCCCTTTTAAACCGTTGCCTATAACTAATCATTTTGGTCAAGCGAAAGTTGTATGGTGTAGGGTTTGTGGGAATTTCTTATGAGTTATTTATTTATTAGAGCTTTTAACAAGTCCAGGAATTAATTAAATCTTGTTAGATTTTCTATGAGACAGGAACATGGGAAGTTTAACTTGTTTTAATTAGAATGAGTCTGCCATCACTATGATCCCAAATCCTAAGTGCCCGGGCGTAGAAACATGGTTGCAAAACTCGATTAGTAATTAACCTCGGACAAGGTTCGAGTCATGTATTAGAAGGACTGGTAATATTATTTTAATTAAAAAATTTCAATTTAATGAGAGTCGTGTTTTGACATGGTCAAACATGAATTGATCATGTTAATGAGCTAGTGGATAACTTGTGTGTTTAGTCGAGCGGTTAGGTAATTTTTTTAGTCCAAACATCGGGTGAACTAGATCTCTAGTTGACTCTTCAGTCCGTTAAAGGTTTTACAACCATTCGACCGAAAAGAATGCTTCCATTCCAAGTTCCAATTCACTTGCCATGGATGATATTGTTATCCTCTACATGGAAAATAGTGGATTCAATGGCGCCGACCGAGAGTCTCGAAGCAATGTATGTGGCAACACATCCCTGTTGGGAGAAGTTAAAATATTGCCAGAACTCTGCCACCTTGCTTCAATTTGTTCTTGGAGAAATCCATGGATTAATTCAATAGACATAAACACACAGATAAAATTATATAAGATTTATATCTTAACGAGATGGATTAAATCAATCAAATAATATATATCCTTGTAGCTTAGCTCACGAGAAGGATAAATCAAAAGGCTACAATCCCTAAACATGGTAATCTTAGCTCATGGAAAATCATGCTTGTTTATATCCTTGAAGGCAAACTTGAGTTTTTGTCTTGGGCTCCATTCTAGAACTCTCAGCCCATTTACATGCCCACTCTATCAAGGGTTTCAAAGTTCAGGCCCAACTTATTATTATCCATGACTGTACTATCGGCTGTGTCATAGCTTTGCTACTTTCTACAGGCCGATATAGGCCCATACATTTCAACAGGATTGTTAATAGTTGAGATGGCATTCATTTCTTTGTCTTGGGACGTGAGGGTGCGGAAGGATTGTTTTAAAACCCATATCAGCCCCCCGAAATTAACCCGGGATCTTGAACCGATATGGGTTAAAAAAATAGTAAAATAAAAAATTTGATTGATTCAGTCAAAAATCTAGAACGACCTGGTAATCCGATCGATGACTCGGATCTAATTCAAAATTAATTTGTTGACTTTTAAAGAAAAATATTAATTAAAGTAAAGTTGTTTTTATTTTTATGAAAATCAGGAGAATCCAGATTGATCCTTTTAATTTATAATTTTAGTTT
>Ga0307517_10010500_pt1 | contig 12958 bp, 16 predicted proteins | sample 23_EM_MG_FD_194515 | JGI IMG/M metagenome (GOLD analysis project Ga0307517, IMG submission 194515) | Populus trichocarpa ectomycorrhiza microbial communities from riparian zone in the Pacific Northwest, United States - 23_EM | ecosystem: Host-associated > Plants > Roots > Unclassified | place...
CATACGAGTCTTCAGTAATCAGCACAGGATTCGAAGAAATCGAAGTATTCGCAATATTTTTGCGCAGTTGATTATCATCTCTTCACCCAGTACTGCGTTCTGGGATCTTCCAAACTTCGGTGATTCTCATTACTTCTTGCTTGAACCTCTACTCAACCTCTACATACTGTCAGTGTAAATTTAAGAAACAAACTTCAGTAATGCCGAAATATCGATTCGAACCATTACACGAGTATCTTACGCTCAGTACAAGGTCATTGATTGTGAAACCCACGTGCATCGGACCTAACTGTGTGCAATATGGTTTGGTTTGATATAATCACTCCGGAATTACCTATGCCATGCGCTTGATATTGGAATTCCTGGCCGTCTAAAGGACTCACAGTTCATTTCCAAACGTATATCTGCAGCGGGGATGACGCCTCACTTCGAGCTTTAGCTTGCCAACCTTTGAAAAAAGATGATTCTGACGACTTTCGCTCTCGGCTTGTGCTTCATTCTGAACCTATGTCACACAAGCGTGCTTGCCGAGGAATCAGACAATGCTTATCTACGTCGCGACTTTGGACCATGCAGGCACCCTTTACAACGCAGAGAGTGGTGTGTCATTATCCGTTTTCTCGTCGAACCCCAGTTGTAATACACATTACAGGAGGGCCCTCAGTGATAAGGAGAAGAAGTGTTATATCAACGCTGTAAAATGTATGCAGACACTACCTGCACGGAACACTTCAAGACCTCAGTCGTGGACTCGCTTCGATGAGTTCCAGTCCACACATATCGGTCTAGCTCCAAATATTCACTATGTGGTAACTGGTCTCTCAGGCTCCTCACCGACACATATCTGATCTACACGCAAGGGGCAATTCCTACCTTGGCATAGGCTCTTCTTGAAATCTTATGAGAATGCACTTCGGAATGAATGCGGATATAAAGGCGCACAACCGTATGGCTTTTTTTCTTCTTCTTGATGGCGGATGTGAATATATCAACAGATATTGGGATTGGTCGATAGACGCCGACACACCGAATTTGTAAAGAGTCTTTACTTTCGTTCACAGTTGGTGGATTCAACTCACTGCAATGTTGCAGAATTTCCCAATCGCCTATATGGGATCCAGACACTGGTTTTGGCGGGGACGGTGTCCCTGGGACTTACACCGTCCCTCTTGACCCAGCGAATACATCAAGAATTTTTCCTGACGACTTCCGTGGATGCATAAAGGATGGCCCCTTTGCCGAATACACACTTAAATTGGGACCTGGTATCCTGGTCACGGAACACTGCATTACCCGGGGTGTGAATGATTCATTCGCCGCTTACCTCAACTCTTCGATGATAGCTTATATATTAAGTCTCCCGACTTTTGAGCAATTCAGAGTCAATCTCGAGGGCGTGCCTGCACCTCCGGATATTGGACCACATGGCGCTGGCCATGTCGCTATTGGCGGAGACATGTCCAACTATTTCTCTAGCCCTGGAGGCAAGTACATAGTTTACCCGAAATACTTGGACTCACATTCGTTTTTTACTTATTATTTTCAGAACCACTTTTCTACATGCACCACGCCAACCTTGACCGAATTTGGTGGCGTTGGCAAAATGCAGCTCCTGAGCGCATTTACGAAGTCGACGGTCAGACGTCGACCAGCCCTCCTTATGGCCACCTGACCCTCGACTATTCGCTCAAAATGGGAAATATAGGTCTAACACTCCCTGTTCAGGATATTATGGACATCCAAATGGAGCCTTCCTGCTATACATATGTTTGATTTGATTGTGCCCCCGGTTTCTTTGATACCACTCGGGCTAGACCAGGTTATTTTCATGAAAAGCATACTATTAGCACCTAATTTAGTTCCCAAATTTCTGTCATTGAGGCCATATGGCAAATTAAGTAACCCCTTATAATCCGATCTTCAACACATTAGTGACCATGGTTCTCTCTCCGTCTCCCGATAACGATTTATCAAAAGATAAAAACAGGCAGTTCCAAAAAATGGCTGATTACGAAAAAAAAGCATTAGGCAGACTTGGATCCTCCAAAACGATCCACAGCTCCCGGTCCAAATCCTCTCTCACCAAGAACGTCATCGATAAGAGACATGACCCGGAGAAGCTTCTCCTCTTCCCATTTCTTGCAGACCACCTGAAGACCGACCGGCATTCCTGCAAGACTTTCTGGATTATACAACGCATTTTGCCCCTTGAAAAGCCCGTTCTCCCAGAGTGATGAACCATGTCCGGGTCCTTGGAACCATTCCTCTGTGATAGCATCCAGAGAGGGATTAACTCGAGTCACTGGTAAGGATCCAGCAGGGAGGTCTAGCACGTTATAAACCAATGTTCCCAATGCGAGAACAGAGAAATTATCACAACCGCTGTCACAAATCATTAGCATACAGACCGTGTATTCGAGGTCACCACACGCACCCATGAGAAAGTTGAGGCATGGCTTGTGTAGGGCAAATGATGGCGTCGAAATCGTACTTTTCCCAAACCTATCACCAGTGCATTAGCAATGGTTTACAGAGACGGTTGAAAGTTTCAACTACCATTTTCTGGAATTGCCGATTGTATTCGTCCTTCTCATTAATTAGTTTCCAATACTCGCCAACCCCTATTGATCTGGATGAGCGTAGGGCGTTGGCGAAGAGCTTGTCTCCAACGAATCTATCGATGATCCAGCATGCGAAGTTTCGAACAAAAGCTGCAAAACTATCCATGAATATCGTGTAAGTGGACAACACTCCCGACTCACAAGGTAGCCTAGGACCCAGTGTAACCAGGAATAACGCATTTTCCTATGGTCGACTCTAAGCATAGTTTCATAGATTTCAGTGTCATTTTCAAACCTTTTTATCAGGACCTAAATGGTCCAGCATCGTCTTATACCCATCTGCAGATGTCAGAGCAACGAAGATATCACACGCGGTGCTGGCTATAAGTGTGCTGTTAGGCTGGGTGCAACTCAAGAGGCTCGGGAGTACCTCCAGGAAACTCAAATTCAACACAATCGTGGCCAGCCTTTCGAAGGGCATCTACAGTCTCCAACACGGCTCTCGCGCATGCTGGAGAAGTCTTGATATAATTATCTGAAGAATTTTTCAGTCACATCGAGCATAAACTTGCAACGATGGTTGTCTTTCACCTGAGGTATAATATCCAAATTTCAATTTCTTCGGCAATGTGACCTCACGGAAAGGAAGGGGGGGTATATCATTATTAGTACCGGGGCCTCCAAATACGACACGAGAAATGAGTTCTAGATCGGAAACAGACCTAAGAAGAGCATTATAATAATTTTTGGAAAACAAAAAGAGTTTTCACCGTCCCATAGGACCTGCGACACTAACAAAGGCATCAAAACCTTTCACAGGACCTGGAATTCCACACATGAATGACAGAAACAATCTAAGAAATTGCTATAACCTACTTCTTGCCCCATGAAAAGAAACTCTGCCACCAGCGGGCTTCAACGAATAGATTCCGCAGTACGCAGCTGGAATTCGAAGACTCCCTCCAATGTCACTCCCGATCCCGACAGGAGAGCCATCCATAGCTATCAGAGCGGCTTCTCCTCCGGAGCTACCCCCACATGTATACCCATCGTTATACGGGTTTACAGTGCGGCCCCAGAGAGGATTACTGCACTCGAATGCGAACATGGTTTGTGGAACGTTGGTCTTCACGTAGACTATGGCTCCAGCATCAAGTAACTTGTTGACAATCTGTTACTGCATATCAGGGCGACAGACTTGAAACTCGAACGAGGTAGCAAACGCACATCTGCATTTCCGGTTGCAGGTTTGTTGGACCAAAGGGAAAAGCCAATCGTGGTGTCTGTAGCTTCAATGTCAACTGGATAGGAATCAGCATACAGTGTGGCTCCAAGTGAGAGTCAACTTACAATGATCCTTGATACTAATCTAAGCAGTATCGGTAAGTCACAAGACTCGAAGTGTATAGAAAACGATGTTCACTTACAGGAACACCATGAAGCGGTCCTCTCAACTTCCCGCTCGCAGCAAATTCTGCATCAAGCTCAGCTGCACGCTGCCTGGCACGAGGAAAGAACACTTGTACTCGAAATCAATACAAGCACATACGCCGAAGACCAACAAAACGCACCCTCGGTAAGACAATTGGTGCGCTCATGAGCGACAGCAGCACGAGCAATGTATGCCTCTAACACTTGTGACGCTGTCCACTCTCCTTTTTCAATACGCGAGACAATTTCCGGAGCTGTAATTTATCCAACCTCTATCAGCAATGGAAAATAGTCACATTCTCGGAGGCTCACCAGTCGCTCTCAGAAAAATAATGTGCTCCGCGAGCTCTTTTGGAGCAGATTCCAACGCGCCAGAGCGTTCACCGCGCTTCTGCGCTACGACAGCTTTATTTGAACTGGAGAATGGCCACATACTGCTGACGGGTGTCAGTGTATTAATGCAAGCAGCAAGGCTCCTGACTGCTGCATTGTTCTATAAATAGTACAAGTAAACTCCTTTCGAAAAAGACTCGGTCAAATGGTGAGATTGCTCCTGCCCTCACCCTGGGTCCCAGTGCAGAAGCCGTACTACTAAAGGGATGACCTTGTCTGCGAAAACGATTTAATTTTCTTTAGTAGGTTAATCCCAAACCACCTTCAAAATGATCCTGCTTTTACATAACTTATAAGTGGGATTCTTTGGAACCCCGTTCCATTAAAACATGTATGAATCAACTTGGAGGGGTTCCTTGACTGCCCCACGATGAGTTTCAAGCTTTTGGTTACGACCACAGAAGACCTCAAGACAAATCGATGTTCTGTAGCCTATGTCACAGCGGCTGGAGAGGAGAGGAATTCCTCCCGTGAAAACAGCAAGAGCGTCCCCTATCTGCTCTTCCCCCTCGCAATCGGCTCCCCAGTGTTTTATCGTCCATGCTGCTTTTTCTATACTTCTCTGCGTATCTTCTGCTCCCAATCCGCAGCATCCACACAGAAGACTTTTAGATCTGTGAAGTCATATCCAAGCAAGTCGTGAACAATGAGGCCCGATAATTCTGATCGATGCTCGATGCTGGTAGGGGGTAGTTGAGCATCATACGAATGATCGACGCATAAATGGCAGGCGCTGTGGGTACCTAGACAGATCGACATCGAAGTCTCGAATTCACAGTAGCATATAACGGTACATCTTCCTGTAGTTCAGGCACTGAAAGAGTGGAAAAGGAGAGCGGATAGAGCACAAGATGTTGGACCAAAGCAGGGGATGTCCATCGTGTTATTCAATGGAATCGTCCCTTTGCGATGAAGTCGATGGACAGATGGAACGAGGTGAAAGGTGTAGATTCATCGTGGAAAGAATAGACGAGGCAGTTGACAATGATTCATCGGGGACCAGATATGAGAAATTCTAATGCGGTCAAAATCTGATGTTTCACTCGACATAGGGCTCACCCTGATTACGACAGGAACGTTCATCCTACGAAAAAGCAATGAACGCCATTCTACCAACATTATTCCGGCTTCTTGTAATTTTTCAAGTGCCAAATCAACCACCTCTTCCGGTTCATGATTTAGGATGCAATCCTCGGGCTGTTCAGTTTGTCAGGATATCGATAGTACAATGCGGTGGACAACATAATGCTCAATAGCAAATGTAAACAACGGTTTTATTTTCCACACCTCTATACGTAATCAAACGGAGACATGCCTCTACACAATCCTGTTTGACAAAAACCTGGGCAATGTCTACCGCACCATTACCACAATGTAAGGGTAAGAGTTAGGGTTGGACTGTTGAAATCCCTGAAAGCTTACCGTTCAGGAGCGGGCGTGCGTCTGATTTCGTGAGCAATTCGTTTGAGGATTCATCCGAAGTGAGGCGTTTATGTAAAAGATGGTAGCGTAACGCTGATCAATATTACTGTCTTCACACCAATCTGGTATCAGAATTAGTAAAGCGGCAGAGTTTCAAGTTCCGAGGTAATAACATAAAAGAGAAGAAAAGCTATGTGCAGCATCTAAAAGTTAAAGACACGATCCCGTTATGTATCTGAGCCGGACGACACATAAATCTCAACTTACAACATATATAACATAGCAGATACCTAACCCTTTTGCCACGAGGTCGAGACTTCAAAAATGAGACAGAACATGGATCAGAGTGTTCATAAACGAAAGCATAATAAAGACAAGCTCCTACGATGGAGGAAGCGGCAGTGGGGGTTCATCAGGCTGTGGAGCAAAAATCAAGTTCAAAGGAGGAGTAGTCTGACTTTCCTCATTTAAGAGTGTCGCCACGATAGACCTGCCCCCAAATGACCTGCCAGCCAACGCATTCAATGCCTTGGTTGCACCTTCCTCGCTCACATATTTTACATAGACCCGTCCAACACCAGCCGCCTCATCAAGTCTCTGAGCATCCTGCGCACTCATTCCGTTCTCACCCCACTTGCTTTTATCCTTCTTGACTGGCCGGGGAATTCGAAGATCCTCCACTGGTCCGAACTTTGAACATTCTTCTTTAACGTCTTCGTAGATTTCCCCATATTCATCATCGTTGACGAGGTCTTCTGGTGTGATCATGTTCAGCATGAGCAAGATGTTTGCGTCACTAGACGTATCTTTGCCGGCAGGCATAATCGGACGAGGAAGCTCAGGGAACTGATCGTATGGGAGAGAAGGATCAGGTTCCATCCCGTTTCCACTTTTCGCACCAACAGAAGCACGCTGGACGACAAGGGAGCGGTCGCCAAGCTGCATACCGTGCAAGGCCTGAATAGCGACCTCAGTGACGTTGGGTTCTACATACTCGAAGAAAGCGAAGCCCTGCAAAAACCAAAAGGTGAATTATCCGATCGATAGATTAATTACGACGCAGGTCACCTTTGAAGTACCAGTCCCGTTTTCTCGGACCAGATTAAACGCTTTGAGTTCACCAAACGTCTTCAGTAACTCCATGACATTCTCTTCGTTAAGATATGCCGGTAGACACCCAACAAAAACTTTGTTAATGGAATCAGGAACATTGGTGGAAACAACCCCTGGAACATGAACACCCGCAGTTGGAATGTCCCCACTGTAATCCTTGGGTCGACGGATTTTTAATGGGCCATTGATGAATATGATTCCATCAAAGGCCATTGCGGCAGTGGCGTCTTCCGCGCTTCGGAACTGTACGAAAATTTGTTAGTGAGAATGTGATAAGAATAAGATTCGACCGACTTCAACGAAAGCGTAATTCTTTTCGTAATTACACTGAACAGCCAAAACTGGATTCCCAGGACCTCCTGTCCCAATGTTCATTTCGATCATCTTTCCATTGAAGAAGTCGGCCAAGTTCTGCTCGTTGACTTCAGGAGTTATGCTACCGATATAGAGACGGCGCGACTGGCGCGACAAATTCGGGTTGACACCTAATCCCATGCCAAATGTGGGCACGGGCATTGGAGTGGGAAGTCCGGGAATTCCTAGAATTGGAGGAATCTGGGTGCGGTTGGCACCTGGAAGGTTGAAAAGACCTGGAAGCAATTAAAAAATCAAGACGTGAATGCATTAATAAGGGAGAGTCTTACCAGTTTGCTTCGCCTGCAGTGCCGTATATTGTTCGTACCCAGGAGCATGTACATCCCAACCTGAAGCCTTCCTCCTCCTCTGCGACAACGGAATTGTTGCCTCCGGGGTTATAGACCTTCGCTCGGGAGAATTATCCTTCTTTCCCCTTCCCCTCCGCTCACGAGGGGGGCCATCTTCCCTAGGTTTAGAGGGGTCGTCATCCCTTCGACGCCGGTCGTTACGCCGGTCGTCATCATACCTCGATGATCGACGGCCTTCAAAGTCACCGTAGTCTCTCCCACCACGACCTCTATACCCATCACGATCCCTATCTCTGCGGTCTCTGTCTCTATCCCTATCTCCGTACCTGTCGCGGTCACGCTCCCTGTCGCCACGATGTTCACGATGCCCGTCCCTTTCGTCGTGTCTCGAGGGTCGGTACCGGTCTTCCCTGTACGTGTTGCTCCGTTCTACATTGGAAAACCAGTGTTTTAAAAAGAAAAAAGTGTTAGTTTGATGCAGAAGGGTTCTGACGTTAGTATGGCTTCGTTGCAGTTACACAACTGTTACTCGTGGCCAGAAGCAAGCGATTAGAATACAAAATCGAGACCGAGATTCCCTGCGGTTCTGTATGCATGTGCATGTGCAAGCTAGCTGTGCTGTGGACTGGTATGGTGCAAAACGAAAGAAAAAAAAGTGAAGTGTGCTCCATGAGCTTTTCGTTTTGGTGAACATTAAAAAATACCGAAGTAGCTGCAAAAGATCAAATGAGTAAAAGAACTTACGGTGTTCTTCTTTCTCCATATTTTTCAATGGTGAAATGGACGTCAGCAACGAAGAGGAGTGATTCAAACTCCGACTCGGAATTGAGTTCACCAACCGCAGTCCTCCTTCACCGTTTCCAGCAATGCCTACAGAAGTACCTTATGCAGCAGACGCAGAGATTTCTCTCACATACGACGAATTAGAGGTATTGGACTCATTTTATAGGCTACCTTAAGGTTTATTGATTTCCCCCAGGTTCTGCAGCTGCAATATAAGAAAGAGGAGCTCCAAGGCCATGTCACCGTCCAGACAAAATTTAATTATTCCTGGGGTCTCATCAAGAGCCCTCTGCACAACGACCAGGTGCTAGGCGTGAATTTGCTCTATGGTAGTTAGAAATCTATATCATTACAACTGGTGATCCAAAACATATTTTGACAGATATTTATCGCGCAGAACCTGCGAGGCGGAGAGAGTGCCTCTATTACCTTGCTCTCGGTCACTATAAGATGGGCAACTTTGAGGAAGCTCGCAAATTCAATGGTAATTTTTCTCCTCCGGCAGTTACACAGCAATACTGACTCATCTAGAAAAACTTCTCGAGAACGAGCCTACGAATCTCCAAGCACAGTCCCTTGCACAGTTGATTGATAAAGGAGTAACTCGAGGTAAGCCCCTCTCAGCTACTCGACATATTTAACATACTAAAATGATGACTTGTAGAGGGCTACATCGGAATGGCCATTGTAGGAGCTGCTGCAGCCCTCGGGACACTTGTCCTAACATCTGTTATACGGCGAGCAACACGCAAATAATTTTATTTGTGTACTCCTCGCTAACCTCCGTGTCCACCAAACTTTTGGACTCAAACCAAACCACCTTTACTTTGAATGGGTGATTGATAACCTAACAATCAACCCAATATTAAATGTCGATCGACCCAAATACTCGTATGTATAGTGGGCAGTAATCAGCCGCTTCATCTTATCGCTTCCCAATACCCAATCGATGATTTAGTGGTACAGCATGACATTGGCAACCATGATGTAATGAAAGTAGATATTATAACTTATGTTCGAAGGCCTTGCAACAAAAAACAGATGGGTAGTCTCTGGCATCTTATCTATGATCCGGGCCATGCAAATGAAACAACAAAAGGTTGAATTTTCATACAAGTTGACGTTGGTTTCGTTTTCATCAATTGTATCAGTGCTGAGTGCGGGGGGGCTATCCATGAAACATCGTAGTGGTATCATGTGGGTAAAAATTGTGCTGAACTGGAATGAGCAAACAAATGTTGACGTAAGAAAGGATGACGGACCTGCTTGCGCGTCCATTTCCGCTTTTGTGAGCTGAATTAAAAGCAGGTCAGGGTGCGTTGCAACAGCTGGTACCGGAGAGCTTACTTTGAATGCATAGATTCCGAGCATTGAAAAACCACCGAGGCAGAGTAGTTGGAATATTATCCAGATTGTCGCCCAGGCTGTGACGTTGGGCTTAACACAGACGGGACATGGCGGTTCATTGAGAGTTTACATACCATGAGCGCTAATTCTTGGATACAAGATGGCGAATTGTGTTGCATCTGAATCGTTGGTTTTATGGAAGAACTTGTCATCGGCGACGTCCCAGACAACAAACAATATGCTACCATATGTTAGTCGCGGAATAGCAATAAAGATGATGGGAAAAATATTCACTTCATGACACCAACGAAAAGACAATACCATCGCAGTGCTTGTCTGGAATTGCTGTAGCCAAAACTAAAGTAGGATTAGAAAGGATGGCTCACCCATGGTCGATAAACCAGAATCCAACAAGGAGGCCTTCATAACAAAGGGTCAGCAATATCGTTCTAAAAAGTCACCACAGATCACTATGCAGTTCCTTGACAACGAAAAAATATCGAGATTACACACAGTTTGTCTCGAACTAACACCAGAGGAAGCACCAGCCCAACTCCCAACACAAAACTCAATACTTTCGCAACCAACGTATCCCAGCCTGCCAGAACGAAGGCACCACCTAGTAAGGTAGAGCCGATGTAGCCCGAGGACAGTACAAATCCTGGAACGCCTCCTTCGACGATGGTTGCGCCGCCTACGTGTGGATCAATGGTGATTTTTAGTATCCTTCCTCCAGTCAGAATTGCCTGAGGTCTTGGTGTCATCACAAAGCAAGAGAAGCTATGAGGCAGACCCACAGCGGATATATGACATAGCTCATGCCAGCCGATCGTGAAAAGTTTCAATGGATTAATGACATTCCGTACTACGGGGACGTTCCAAAAACCGAAGATGATGACAGCCATAGCGACTATCTGCGAATTTGGACGTTTGAGCAGAGTCGCTCAAGGACAGATATGAATATACCTACCACATAGAGTACAACCACCTGAATTTCATCAATAGTATTCAAATAGGCAAGAAACTGCCTGACAGACCTGTTCGCTGATTGGTGTGAGAGCCGCAACCGCACTTGAAGCGGCCACTGCGGTTGAGGTGGACAGCGGGGCGACGGGGGGGTGGGAAACGGACGACATAGAGGACAGTTTGAACGTGGAGACAATAAGCTGAGAAGATTAAAGGCGATGAGCATGCGATGCTACTCGCGGCAGGGCCGAGCACATAAGCTCGTTCTTGCTAACAATGCCTCATGCCTTTACGCGATCCCATGTCACGCCGTAGACGCGCCGTCACATTCATTCTCAGGCTGGATTTTGGATTTCTATGCCTCAACTCATGTGATATTTAAGGGAGTACGTTAGAGGGAACTCTTCTGAGTCTTTTTTCAATGCGCAGATTCTTCACATTGGGGTAGAGCGCTTATCAACCGTTACATCTTCGCGGCCTGCCCTCCGGTCTTCCTTCCGTTGTTGTATCTGCATAGTGCAAAATTCGGAACATGTTCGTTTAGATGAAATGTAATGAATTCTCTCACCCATATTCCTTTACACTCTCGGTAAGCCTGGAAGTATTCGAGACAAGCATCTCTATTGTACTCGTTCCTATCCATACAGTTCAGTGACGCCTTTGATGCTGCTTCACAAGGGCTACCAATCGGCAGTTTTCAGCCGAGGTCCCAACGATATGAGTACCTTTGCTTACTCAATGAACTTGGAACTAACATGACGACCCTTCATGAGACCAATTAGAGACCAGATGCATTGCACCAGAATTGTTGGTCACCTGAAATTGTTCCTGATAATCAAGTGGCTTGATATTATCTTCGGGTGCTGGGATATCCTCTTTCACGTGTATATCGCTTGACATGAACTTGAAGGCGATGTGCAAGGTCACTTTAAGTCGTTTCACCTACAGGTAGCACCGGGCCGGATGCCGTTGAACTTTCGCATCTTCAAACTATCTGGCCGCAGTGCCATCAAACATTGGCAGTTTCCCCTTAAGCCAGACTAAACTGAACTACTGCCAAATTGCCTTGAGGTGATATGCTTGCACAACATAAGTAACTTTGAACCACTATTGGGAGAATGTATCAACACAACATGTGCGTATCTTCTATTTCAAAAAAAAACGATACTGCAGTTCACACAAGAGTTCACACCGATTGTTTTGATTAAAGTGAACAACAGACTTTGCCATCTGTAAACGAAAATTTTCTCCAACAACGCGTAGTTGACAACATACAGCCTTTCATTTACATGTGGCAACCATTGCTTTCTTTGGTTGGCGACTGTTGGCGAGCGCTAAGTGGGACCGAAAAAGTGGTCATCGACACAGCTTTTTTTGAAATTTTGAGCAATCATCATTTTCACCTTTTACATGTTTATCCATCTTGAACTCTGGAGGTCAGCTCTTTTGAATTAATGTCAAGTATCAATGTAAGCTGACGCTCTCCAGGGATCAAAAGCAGAACCCCTGAACACACCAAGGAATCCCATCGCCTCTTAAACCGAATCACCTCTTACAATTTTGGTATGTCAAAGTCAAAGCTAAAAACGAAAAAATCCCCCGTCCCTACTCCCCTTGATTGTGAGTGGCTATGGTTATTTATGTTCTGGGTAATAAGCTTATGGGATTTCGCCAAAACAGTTATGCTACCATCTACCGTCGAGTCCATTCAACAGGGATGGCTAATTTCTTGTCAAAGCAGTGCACTCATCGTGAGTTATTCGACACCCAACCCTATTTAGTTTCGGGATTGAATTCGATCAACAGTCAGGATTCTTCGCCATCATTTCTATCTTATTATTCATCCTTTTCAAAAATCCATCCATCCTTTCAACAAACTCAAAAATTTCGAATCGAACAGAAATCGCTAGCGAGATCCTGGCTTACGCGTCCTTGATTCTCAATATCAGCGCTTGTGCAAGTTGTTTCATCCTTCTGGATCGCTTGGGGGATATCCCTTATCGCGCAGCACGAAAACCAAAGGCACCGAAAGGCGGACAAACCGTAATGCGATCGAATGGCATCCTGAAAATATATGGGGTCGGGGCGCTGTGGCGTTGGGCAGTGTGGCATTGTCAGTAATATAAATTCAAGCCTCTTCTTACACTAACACAACATCATAGGGTTGATTTGCTTCCTGTTCGGCTTTTGGTCTATCATTGCTCAGATATTGTTGTTCGTTTGGACGCAACTAGGAAACCGAAAGACGGCCATCGCAATATCAACTTTAGGAGCGTT
>Ga0307517_10010501_pt1 | contig 12957 bp, 8 predicted proteins | sample 23_EM_MG_FD_194515 | JGI IMG/M metagenome (GOLD analysis project Ga0307517, IMG submission 194515) | Populus trichocarpa ectomycorrhiza microbial communities from riparian zone in the Pacific Northwest, United States - 23_EM | ecosystem: Host-associated > Plants > Roots > Unclassified | place...
GGCTGAGACCTGCAGGCTGAAAATGTTGGTTCTGGTTTTGCCATGGAGTCTCTGCTTACATTTGAATATCGTGGAGGTAGGAGATGAGACAAGACTCAAGGCAGTATAATGTGCTAGTGTTTGGTACGTGGTCTTGACTGTACAAAGAATGATAGCTGACTGAAATGGTGTAGACCGTAAGAGTTTTATGGCTAGAGTAGAGACTGACTGGCTCACCAGAGTACCGGAAGGGCAACTTGATGTCTGTCTCAGGACTGAAATCAATTGATAAGATCGGAATTCATTATCAATCTCCTTGACTTGGCCCATTCCTTTTAAGTTATGAGGGAAAATGACTATGACTAAACATAAACATGGCAGGCATCACTTTTCACTGCAAATTAACACAGCAAAATAACATCTATAAATGTTTTTTTAATATATTTAAAAAATATTTTTTTTATTTTTTAAAACATACTAAAATAATTAAAAAACAATTAATTTGTAAAATTGTTTTTTTTTAAAATAGAGTTATCGTGAAATACTTAATGTGAAAGATTTTAATAGTGGTTATTTTTTAATTTTTTTAAAAAAATTATTTTTAATATTTGTGTTTAAAATGATCTAAAAACATTAAAAAATAATTAATTTAATATAAAATAATAAAAAATATTTTTTAAAAAAATATTTTTAAAACATAAAAATAAAAAATAAACAGTAACTTAAATCTTTACCCAAAGTATCTCTCAAATGACAACAACACGAAGATCGAAGTCACATACGAAACGTAGCTAATTGCTTTCACAAGGCATTACATGCACCAGCAGAACACTGATTGAAATTTATACGAGAGTTGCATAATGATAAGATTGAGAGGGGAAAACAATACAAAAATTGACAGTAAAAAAAATATTCATATGAATTTTTTTTTATGAAAACTTGTATATATTTGTATAATATATAATTATTAAAGAGCAGATATTACTGTAAAAAGCTTCAATCTTATTTAAAAAAGCATGGTATAATTGATTTTTTTCTTTAAAAAATATTATTGTAATTATTTATCTAAATAGATTTTTATATTAAGATTTTTTTTAAAAAAAAAAGGCTCAAGAGAATCAAGTCGAGGCTTGCACTTCTAATATTTAAAAATAAAAGCTAGGCGAGTTTAGGTGTTAGAGTTCAGGTCGTGGGACTTTTTTAAAAATATGCCAAATGATGGATCTTTAACCCTAACAAATGATGTGTTGTTTATTGCAATAAATTCTATGCGTTTTAAATGATAAAAAAAAATCAAGATCTGAGTTTTGGAACCCTAAAAACTCAAGTTTTAATATATTTTCACCTAAAATACACTAATAAATAAATAAAAATCCTAAAGAGCTATAAAACTCTCATTTCAATCACAAAATACATTTTAATAAGCTTGAGTTGCAAAATCAAATTAATTGAAACAAAATTTTTGTACCTTGATATACTTTTTTTTCAGCATCATTAATAGTAAAATCATATTCATTGAGTTGTTTTCATTAATACAAATCCACCTACACTAATATCAGAATTATTAGAGCTTTCTCTCTCTTTTTTTATTTTGACAACTTTCTCTCTTCTCTCTCAACTCAACTATCAAGGACCGAAATAAAAAAACAAATGAAGTTCTATGAATAAAATGTAAATTTTGAAAACAACAAGGATCAAAGTGTATAAAAACATGCTTCTAGAACAATACAAATGAAAAAAAAAAACCTTGTTATTTTCTTTGTTAATCTCGATCCATGCTCTTTCCTTGTTTTTTTTTAAACTTAATCCATACATTTGTCATGCAAGAACATGCATGCATAATGAAACAAATCCCGACACATAAAACTACACAACATAACTTATAAGGATGACCTAAACACAAAGAACAGAAAACTTTAGAAAACTAAAAGAAAAAAGAAGAAGGGAGTGGATAGGGAAGTTAATAGTATATCTTCTTGAGTGGGTTGAGAGTAATAAACAAAGACTACTATTATAATACTTGTTTGAGTATCTCTCTCATGGATTACAGTTTAATTGTTTTTGCAGGAGCGACTTCGTCATGCCTGATCAACAAGAACATATATACTGCCGTTATTTTCAACTTTCATCATTATATCCGAATTGCAAATGCTGTGGATAGAACAGTACTACTGCATATTGTAGTTGAACTAGACATTTATATTATCCCACTTTGTCACTGGATTGGCTGTTACAATCATATCGTTTTTCCAGGGTGTTAAAGGGCAACTTATGCCTGATGATCCTCACAATGAAGTTTCAGAAGAAAGGGATTCCGATGCGAGCCTGGTATCTCATCAAGTTGACGAGAAGGAAGTAAAAGGAATTGATGAGGACGATATGTAGCAATAGCATTGAAATTAAGATGAGGAAATAGAGCGTCTCAAAGACCAGCTATCTCAAGTTGAGAAGGAAATGATCAGCGGCCTTAAGAACCAGGTAGCTTCACAAGATTATTTGGTAGCACAAATCCTGAACCAACAGCTATCTCGAGGCGAGAACGAAATGAATATACTTAAGCACCAGATAGCTGAGGGGGGCAAGAGGAGATTCAGAGGCTTAAGGGGATCATTGAGTCTATGTGTGGCGCCGATTTAAAAAGGGCTTTTACAACTGCTAGCTGAAGATGCTTTTCCACTTGAATTCACTCATGGATTTGCAAAAAGGTTATGGAGAAGAAAACATTATTTGGTGCAATGGCGTCCAATGAAGATTCGACAGGGCGGTGAGATATATCAAAAGCATATGAATGTTGGCGTGACAATTTTCACATAAATACAAATTAGTTGATGTAATCTTGATTTAAGGAAAATTAATTACTATTCTAAAATAAAAATTAAAAAAACAGAGATAACAATGTTTAATTAAAAATATATAAATTAAATAAAACATAAAATAAATTTATTATGAAATAATTTTTAAATGAATTTCTATATTTTAAAAACTCTTAGGAGTTCGCCACTTTGATAACTACATTAATGTATTGAATCTAGAAGATCTAAAAATACTTGTGAAAACGAGCTTTTACATTATTTTTTATTTTATTGAAGACGATAACTAGCCATTTTCTACAGCATTTCCTCTTTGTCGCCGCCGCCATCTTTCCAATACCAATTTCTATCAAACCCACTTATGGAACTTCACCAGCCAACCCTTAATCCCAATCAATAAGCCACGGATAAAATCTCGCAGTCATGAATGAAGAGTAAAATTCAAAAGAAGAATCAATTTCCGAATTCCATGTCATAAGACCGTCTGTTTTGTTTTGCCAATATTCATATGGATTTTGGGATGATGGATTGCCAGTTGAAACAATTTTGTTGATTTGAAAAACCCAGAAGAATATTTCAGCAAAGAATTGAAAAACCCAGATGTAAAAGAATATATTTTATCCAAGCGATGCTTAACTGCAGAACCTAGTCAGTAGTCACTACGATGCAGAAGACACAACAGTGCAAGAAGATGAACTTTTACCTACTATATGTGCTAACAGTGTTGTCAGTCACAGATGGCTTTCCGTGAATTAACTTTTCATCTTCAAAAGCCCATTTGTGCAACAATTTAAGCTCACATCCCCCCCAGATCAACCACCCTTGTTGTTTCACATCCACGTTCACGGAGTTTGAGCAAGCAAAAAAGAGCTGCAGAGAATGCAACATAGAGAGAGTGCGGCGGATGAACTAACGCTAGAAACAAGTGGAAGTTTAGAAGCGAGAACTACAATGGCAGGTTCAAATTCCAGATGGGTCAACATTAAAAAAGGCATGACAACATACCCTGCTAGGATAGATGTGAAAAGCCACAAAAAAACAAAAACCTATCACTCCAGAAGAGAGAGAAGTTTTTGCCTTTGGAATTGAAAAATCCAGATGGGTCTCCATCTCATACTTAAAAATTGTCGATATCATGAAAAATCGTTGTTTGTTTAGGACCGCTGGCTTAACCATTTGCATCCAGAGATGGGTTTCGCTGATTATTGTCTTACCAGTTCCTTATTGTGAAATTATGCCCGCTACCTAATCTGATTTTGGTTTATACTAAATACGGTGAGTGTTTACCCTGTCAATTACTGAAGTCAATTAACAATTATAACCAATATTTTTAAAACCTGATTTAACTCTTTTTTTTTACAAAAATAATGCTAATTTAATTTATTTTTATATAAATCTTGAAACTATCAATCCTGGTTAATCTATTCACCTTAGTAATCCAAACCTTGCCACCCAGGTGAGGTTCAATAACTCCGGGAGTAGGCATAGTGATTTTTAAACGTGGGATGTGAATGGGTCGAACTACTGTGCAAGGGAGCCTTCTAAAATTCAACAGCAAATTCCATACGGAAGAGTAAAAATACGAACAGTATGATTTTAGAAACTTTGAATTATTGACTTGCGAATGGACTTGGTTACACATCTCAGTGCCCGTGCCCGTTGACAATTAGCCGGGTTTTTTTTATTTAATAAGGATTAAAAGCGTGTGAATATTTTTTTAAAAAATATTTTTTATCTAAAAATATATCAAAATAATATATTTTTTATTTTTTAAAATTTATTTATAACATGTACATCAAAACAATAAAAAAAATATTATAAATTTATAAATAAATAAATAATTATTTTTGATATTAACAAATAAAAAAAACTGAAAAGCAACAATCGGAAGTACATAAATCTATGGATGAGAAGAGATTGGATGATCAGTTGATTAATTACCATGCAAAATGATTAAGTAGTGAATCCACCAACTTACCCAGTGGAAGAAAATGTCATTGTTTTTAATCCTATGTAGATCATTAAAAGAAAACAACGATCAAGTCATTCTCTTGACATGGTCAATACATATGCCTGGTCCTTTCGATTTCTTGACATATGCAGTCCTTGACTACACGCTTTTACGGAAATTTCTTCAGATACGTAAAAAGCTGTCATTGTTCGTCTGTGATCGCTGAAAACAGTATATATAGGAGGAGCGTTCGAGTGTTCTCTCACCAATATTATCAACAACAGAAAAAAAAAAGTGGTTCTCTCATGCACCCAGCCGGCTTGAAAAACACAAGCCCTAGGTGAATATTGCTTTTAATATCCACGAGTTTGCTTGCTTCTTATATAGAACAGTTTTGATCATATATAGAGAACAGTTTTGATCTCTTATAGAATCCAATGAAGATTATTCAGTGGATTAAAAAGATGTTCCGGAAGTTGCTGAATAAAAAGGTGAGTGTGTAATGAATTACTTTGATGCATGGTTTCTTATTTTGTTTTCTATCAAAGAGTTCCATCATTATAGCATGGTTCGGACTTATGGGTTGATTCAAGATCTGACTGATTGATCCGTTTTTATTCTAAGCTAGGTATTCAAGAAAAGTTAACTTAGAATTGATTCGGTTTGACCCGGCCAACCCAACAAGTCAGCCTGCAGCCTAACTTAAAAAAAAAATCAAAATAATATTCTTTTTATTAATATGAATTAATTTAGGTTAATTTAACCTACATGTGATGCGAGCTTGACCGGGACGAGATTCATTTGGTTTTTCAAAATTATCTACATAACTGGTTAGTAGAGCTCAAAAGAAGGTGCTTTCCAGAACCTCTTACACAGTTTGTATGAAGAGGGGTTTGGATGTATTATCAAAGACTATAGTGTTATCAAAATTCAACTTGAAACTATTGTGAACTGTAGCCAACACAGAGGACCAATCCAACTATGGCTTTTGTTATCATTCAAGCCATTGCATGTTGTTGAATTGTTTCTTACATTTATATATATATATTGTTTTTCCAGGTTGTTGAACGGCAAACTAGGCCTGATGATTTTTTGAGAGAGGATCAAGAAGCTTTACTAGAAAGAAATCCCCATGGAGACCTAACATGCCAACGTTGTATGAAGGAAATGAATGGCCTTGAGGAACAAGTAGCTCACAAAGACAAGGAAATACAGTACTATAAGAGAGCCCTTAGTGATAAGAATCAGGAAATTCGAAGGCTTAAGAATATGAATATGCCACAGAACCCACAGAGCAGACTATGGTATCCAGAAGAAGACATACTTGGAGCACGTCCATCTCAGGGAGAAAACCGTACTCCATCGGGATTAAATTAGTTTTGTAGCCTAAAGCTTATTGGACCTCCAATGGAACCAACATAGCAGCTCATGTATGTAGAGTTACTTGTGCTCATCTATATACGTGTAAACAAGTATATGTTGGGTCATTATCAGTTATAGTAATTTGTATTTAAAAAATACATGTAATAAGATTTAACATGCTGATTATTGTCATCAAATGATAATTTCGTAGTGACTAATATAAGCTTCAACATTTGAGTGAGAAGAGCATGTGGGGTGTTATATTTCCTTTAATTTTCATTATTACATCCTGTTTTTTTTCTTTTCATTTGGGATACTTCCGAGTATCTATCATGCATAAAAAACACACACACGCACACTCACTTGTATATATTTTTTATCATCTACAAATAATAGAAATAACAATAAGAAAAGAGAGAGTAGCCAGTTTCCATGGAGGTTATTTACACTAACAATAAGAAAAAGAAACTAGACAGAATTAAGTGCATTAGATGCCAGATCAATAATTTCAAAATTGCGAACGTGCTCATCAAATTTTATAACAAACACTAAATAGTTCGGAGATAACTCATACTTCGGTGCATTCAAGCGAAGTATCTATCACTCAGACTACTTGGTAATTCTCTGTGATCAATTGAGTCCTCTGGGAAAACTTGGGAGGAGCTCCACCTTTCAGGGGCAGGATATTGGCAACCTGCAAAAAGAGAGAAAAAATGAAGCTCGAGGTAAGGATAATTGGAAGAAAGTCTAAAAGAACCAAGCTTTTAATCAGCTTGAATCCCTGATATTACCCACTACACAGTGGAGAGGAACAAGAATAACAAACTGCAACAACTAGCAGTGACTGTGACTTTACGATTTCATGCAATGATGATAGCACAATTCATCTTCAAATGTTGACTATACAGCTTTATTTTGTATTACATGCGAATTTTATCAATCACATGCAAGTTTTACATGTGACGATCTTCAAATGGGTTTGAATCAACTTTAATCATTAAAAAGGCCAACAGAGGAAGATAGTTCACAAATTGGAAATGCAACCATTTTCTATACAGGTACAAGTTCATTTATTAATAGTTGTGCTAACAAAATCAAAAAGATTTTAGACAAGAGCAAACCTTTAGCTCACTGTATGTGCTAGTGGCTGAAAACTGAACAGTAATGGGGAAGAATGCCGATGAGTCTCCTGATGGCACAACAAACTCCATTGATCCACTGTCCACAAAGATTATGGCACGTTATAAGAAACCCTAGAACCAGGTGTATTTTTCAAATATCAAGCACAGGGTCTGAAGTGATAAAAAATACTCGTAACATTTGCTTACCTGCGGTTTGAGTTATCAATGAGAAGAATGGACCATTCTAGGATGGAATTTCTTGCGTCGTACCTGCAGGATTGAAAATAATGAATAATATTGAATGGCCACTTCGGCTGATATGATGTATACCGTGAAAAGTAGGAGATGAAGAGGATGGCACACATTGGTTATCAGTAGATATAAAATAGCATGCATCAACAACATCAAAAGAATCTTCCAGAAAAATCACGTGATTTCAAAGAATTCCTAGGGGCATGCAGAATCCTAGCACAAAACACTTACAGCTAAGGTGAAAATATCATATGATTCCTCCACCTAAGGGCTTCTCGCATTTACCCCCCATGTGCCTGAATGGCAATCCTTCTGGCTTTTAATTTACTTCGTGTTGAAATATAATTTTAAGGAACTTTAACAGACATTTCCAAATCAAATTTCTAGATTAACAATTTCATGCATTTCATCTCACTTTAGTAAAAGCCAAATGTTCAGAAAGGAAAGAATAACATCAGAATCAGATAAGATTTCTATTTGCCCCAACATATGGATCTCCACCAAACTAACTTCAACCTGATACACCAATGAAAGAGAATATAATGGAGCAAAATTCTTACTTCCATTCCCCATCAATCTGCCTAACATTTGGTGCCTCTCGAAGGGCTGGTAGAGGAACTGCGATCACAACATTTCGTAGATCAAACATGGATGACGCTTCATACTCGATGCTGACATATGTTTCATTTCCAGACTCAGATGGCCAGCAATTGACTGCAATATGCATGAATTAAACATAACATTAGAGCAAACAGCAGAAAGTGTAGAGTGATCAGATAAACTGCTGCTTCAGATTTGTACCCACTTGTCAAGGGCACCATTGACTCATCAACACTTTGCATTCTCCACTTCAAAAGACCAACACCTGCATCCCCAGTTTGACAAGCGGGGAAAGGTCTGCTGGGATCCCTCAAGCCCAAAATGTTTTCATTAGCAAATAATTCTTTGTTCACGTTAGGATGTGTCTTGAAAATGACACCTGGATTCCCCCCAGTTTCAATCTGCAAAACAAAGCAGAAATAATAATGTCAATAAGAACTAGCAAAGAAGCTACCACAATAACTTCAAAACCAAAGCCATGTAAATACATGCTACTCAATGCTTGATGCTCTTGCCAAATCAAAATCTAGTTATCTGTAAATGTTAAGCAGCCACTATTAGACATAGAAACAAACTATTTAAAAGCAGTTTATTCATCAGAGGGGACAGTGTGATTTACTATAAATGATCCAACCCTTCAGCAACATCCCACCATGGCCGCAGATGATATAGATCAAATTAGGAAGCCAACCTAGTTCGATTAAGTTTAAGCATTTCAAATGTTTAGGTAAATTCAAGTTAGGTAAAAAAGAACAGTAATAAAGTGATGTGGCTGATGTGGAAAGATGAGCATTCAGCTAAGACACAATAGCAAAACTAGGAAAATGGTAGAAACCCTTTTGCTCACAAATATGAGATGATGGTAAAGAAATTTCCCAGTGCAAACTTAAAAGTTCTCATAGTTTAAAGTCGTGGATGCCTATTCATCTCTCACTTGATGAGACATAAAATATTTCTTTTCATAATCATGTAATGGTTTTTCTTTTCAATTTTTTTGTTGCCTAAATCATGTGTGTGGGCACAAAGACAGATTGCAAGAGAGAAAGAGATAGATGACAGACCTGAACTTGGATGAGCCCGTCTTCTTGGTTAAGAATTTGAAGTGATAAATGCCCTTGAACATCAAAGTGACTCATTCCACCATCCCGTTTTAGAGTGACATTGAGTTTCTCCTCAGCAGTCAAAGTGACAGGATCAGTTAGTTTTTGAGCAGTTGATGTATACTGGGTTGACTTTGATGGCTGCACATCTTCAACGATCATTTCACCTTCTGCTTTCAAGGATTCCAAAAACTGGTTTGTCCTTTGGGTTTTGCCGAGCTTCATGCCAAGGCCTTTGGGAGGAGCAGTGGCAGATGAAGGTTGACGAACTGGTGATGCCAGATATATTCAATCAAAAGTAAACTCCCCAATAATTGGAACCATATTTTCCAGAGACAATTAAAATAATAATGTTCAAAAATAGGTTGCAGCAAACAGAATTAATTAGATGAGGATTTATAACCTTGTTGTTAAAAAATTTCAAACAGTCAAGAAGTTCAAGTGTAAAACATTTTTTCTTAGAAACTTTTAAGAGTTATTACAAATCATACTTACATCTACCAGACAAATCTAATCTGCTAGTTATCAAAATCAGAAGCAACGTCTATAGTTGGCCCAGAAAAGCAGAAACAAACCTTTAGGCTTGCTGGAAAATGAGTCAACGTCACTGGTCAATCCAAACCCAGATCCACTTCCAAAACCACCTCCTCCACCACTGGAAATGCTCATATCATTAAAGCTGCTCTCAATTCTTCCAGAGCCCATTGAAGACATAAAACCTCCTTTATTACCTCTATTCTTTTCAATCTACAAGAAGAAAAAAAAAATGAGAAATATTAATAGTGCTGTATACAGGACATAAATCTGCAGGTATTATTTGTGGAGCTATAATAAATAGATACCTTCATTTGGTCAATCTTACTAGCTTCTTCCTTCATTCTACGCTTGGTCTCATCAATCTTATTCTGCAATACCAGCTTGTGCAATTTCTCTTCATGACTCTCCATCTCACAGTACTGCTTAACCTGGGCAACAGTAACATTTTCCTTGTGCCCAAGAGAGATAACCTCATCAAATGCAAAGATCAGCTCAAAAGCTGTTTGACAAATACCCTCTTCGTCAAGAGACATGGTATACTCAGGTACCTAGAAGCAAACTTAAGGAATCAACTTCAAGCCTTTATATGTACATTAATGAAATGAATATCATAGAAATAAAATCATGTTTCAAAGCTTTTAAAATCTAGTACGAATAGTACAAGGAGCCATCAAACATAAAAAAGATAAAGAAACATTGCAAACATGAGCACAAGCATGTGAAAAAAAGGGGGTAGCCAGGAGCCAACTCAACTCCTTAGCATCCAATGTAGAGCATAAAACATTTTAATGTCCCATTTTAAGAACATGAAGCTGCTAAAAAACATAGGCAAATGAAAGAAAGATACCAGTTTAGAGAGCAGCCTCAGAGTGTCCAAATCTTCAAGAATGTTGCTCTGTTTATTCGTAACAAGCAGCAAGTACATAGCCTCTATTGGCTGGTAAACATAACGCACATTCTCAGTCTCAACATAAGTATGCTGCTTTCCAGACCCTATCAACTTGGGAAAAGCAGCAAGGAGACCTTCAATTCTTATCCGAGACATGTCCACAAACTGCCTCGAAACAAGCACTGCAAGTGAACCAACCCAAAAAATATCAAGCAGAGCAACACACAAGACAAAAAAGCCTCACTACAACAACACAGTTACTAATATTAATCCCAAATCAAATCCACGGTTAACTAGCTCAACAAATGAAAGAACCTCCAGCACTAACATTGCACCATACACCTGCTCAAATCTCAACATTTATGGGAACCACAGAAAATGCCTCCCGATACACCCAGGACCCACGATGCTCAAATCTGAGCAAAACATATATCTATAATGGTAATTCTCAAGATTTGCACACCTAGTTTATAACCATTAATAAAAATCATTAATAAGGGGTGCGGTGCTTTACAGATTTACGTGCAATTAAAAAAATGAATGTTAATTCAGATTAAAATAAAACACACTAAACATTATCAACTTATTGCATTCGAAATTTACGGGGAAAAAAAATTAACAGCAAAAATATTAAACGCAAGAAACTCACCTTTACCATTCTTGCTCACTATAGAAGCCGCAAGCACAACCTACATTGAATCAAAACTAGATTTTACCACCGAAATAAATTATTTTAATTCAATAAAAACAAGCAAAAGAGGAGGAAAAAAATCTTACCATCCTGATGTAACTGGCACAGAAATTAACACCTGCAGAACAGAACCAAAAGAAATTAAATAAAAAATTTATCTAATCAAAATATAAATTGCACGGATCTACGAAGAGGTAAATTCAGATCTAACTAAACAGCGAGATCACGAAATGGGCAAGTTTGGTTTCTGAGAAAACCAAGGAAAATTACGAATTCATTCAACGATTTAAAATATCAGATCTGACAGGCAAGCACAAGTGGGATAGTAATAACAAAATCATGAGATCGCGGATTGAAATTCGATGGATCAATGGCTGAAATTTGATTTTGAGTGAGAGAGATCCGACGGTGGAGACTTGAGAAGGAGGAAATTTAGTTTACCTGAATTGGAAGCGGAGAGAGTGTTGTGCGAGAGAAACGGGGTGTTCGTGCTGTGAATAAGAGAGTGACCGGGCGAATGTGAGGAAGACGAGGAAGGAGACGAGGAATTGGGTTTTTTTATTATTATTATTATTATTATTAATGTAGGTGTCAGACAGCTTGTGCGCACCTCGACCAATCCTACCGGCTTTGAAGCTAATAACTATATAAACCTCCAGTAACCCTGAGGTTTGTGGGACTCGAATTGGTGATCTTTAGGAAACAAACTTAGAGCCTGATCAGTTAAGCTACACCCCTCATGATTAAAAGTATGTTTGAGAGTGTGGTTGCGGTTGTTTTTTAAAGTGTTTTTACTATAAATGTATCAAAAAAATATTTTTTTATTTTTTAAAAATTATTTTTGATATCAGCGTATTAAAATGATCTAAAAACACTAAAAAAATAATAATTTAAAATAAAAAAATATAAAATATTAAAATATTTTTGAAACGTAAAAACAAACCGGATCTAAATGAGTTTTATTTTACAGGGATGAGTTTTATTTTACAGTGGGTGGTGGGTGGTAGGGGATGGGTTTTATTTGATTACGGATCTTTTCTTAAGAAGAGAGTTCTAGGTTGCGTTTGTTTCTCGGAAAGTGATTTTCGAGAAACCACTTCCCAAACTTTCATGTGTTTATTTGTCATTAAAAAAATTGGTTAATGGAAAATACTTTCCAGTAAAAAAAAAATTGGCTTGGTTTCCAGGAAAGTGTTTTGCTTTTATTTTGGGCGGAAAACACTTTTCAGAAGTTGTGAAAAATTTAGAAATGTCATATTATTTGCTGATTATACCAAATTTGGTCCTCAAACTTTTGATTGCTATATATATTTTGTTTTAAATATTTATTTTTCAATTTCATCCATTATAATTTAATTTTTATATTAATTTTGTGATCATTTTTATAATTGTTATTTGTTTTTTCCTTATCATTTTTTTAATTGAAATTTTTTATCTATCAAATTTGGTCCTCATTTTTTTTATTGCTACTTATTTTATTTGAAAGTTAATTATTATTATTTTAATTTCTTCATCTTTTAATTTTTTTATTTTTCAGATTTAATCTCTATTATTTTGATTATTATTTATTTTATTTGAAATAATTTATGAAATTATATTTTTTTTCAATTTCATTCTCATTCAACTTTTTAATTTGTAAGATTTGTTTATCATTATTTTAATAAA
>Ga0307517_10010502_pt1 | contig 12956 bp, 17 predicted proteins | sample 23_EM_MG_FD_194515 | JGI IMG/M metagenome (GOLD analysis project Ga0307517, IMG submission 194515) | Populus trichocarpa ectomycorrhiza microbial communities from riparian zone in the Pacific Northwest, United States - 23_EM | ecosystem: Host-associated > Plants > Roots > Unclassified | place...
CAACTGACTTTTATTTCCGTACATAGTGAACTACCTAATTTGTATACCCAAATATATGGACATCACAGCCCGGTAACCGTCGCAAGACCATATAAGACGATACACCGGGCTGTCCTTTTTGCTGATGGCCATTCCGCATACTTCGTAAGAAAAGATAAAAAAAGTTGGCCAACTTGGGCATTGATCCCAAGACCTTTGAGTTATTAGCTCAACGCTCTAACCAACTGAGCTAGTCGGCCGTTTATAATTGTTGAATAAAATCGCCCGTCACGGTTGTAAATGGTGTTGGAGTCCTATCTATTGGAGAGTCCCTTAAAGCGCCTGGGGTTGAACTAGCACTGGCAGAGGGCCCTTGAAACAGATGTGCACTCCCTCGAGCTACGTTCCTGACCTCGCAAGTGGTGATTCACGTTACATCAACGTGGCCCAAAGATGAATCACCTGGCATAACGCTCACCTCCCAGCTTTCTTCTCGGTCGCCTAAGAATCGAGAAAACCCATGGACGGGCGAACTTGGGAATGCTTTTTCACCAACGTCGCAATGGCCACCGAACAACGCACCTGAACGACTGGTCTCCTACCTGTGCGGAACTTCCTCTCTCGTGCAAATTCTCGCACCGAGGTGAACGTAAAAGGCGCCGTGAGAAACTTTGTCAGATGGCAGTGAAGGTGAAAGAGGCAATGAAAAATAAGGCGAAGGGCTGAGGGTGATGAGGTGGTGGTGGACGAGAAGAAGGAAGGAGGCGGGGATGAAGAAGAACTTCCAGGCGGTGGCCAAGGAAACGGGATCATCTTCAAGGTCGCTGTCCACAGTGTCCAGAATTCTCAGACTCCGATGGCAACCATAACGTCGAATGACGGGGAACAGCACAAGCAGCCGCGCGTTTAACAATTCCTGTGGCGGTCAAGCCACTTGTTGCTGTGGCAGCTCCTCCGCTTGTAGAGCTGGTCGCTGCAGGTTGAACAGCCTGAGTGGGAATAATCTTGTAAGCCTCAAGCGCGGCATGTATACGCAGAGGTAGCCAATAATCTGCGAGCCCAGAGGTGTACTCAATGTAGTAATGAGTGTCGTCCCATAAAGAAAGTCTGGGCGCCGCAAACTACAATCGATAATTAGACAAAAGCTGAGGCATCTCGACGGTGACTAAACCTTTTCTCCTTGTTTGATGCCATCTTTTATCTGCCCAGCCAACCGATCAGGTATATCCATCCAGGTGTATCTTCCACTTTGGTGAGTAACGACCCAGCCGCCGCTGGCGCCCACTGAGACTGATGCTATGACTTGTACGTCCGACTTAGTAAGGGTTGCCAGGTGTGTCTCCAGACTTTCAGGTACGTTGCTGCGAACCAAGTTGAACGTGCCATCGATAAGGCGAGCCTTGCAGACGTAGCCAGTTGGATCAGGGACAAAGGTGAAAAATTCGACAGAGTTGACCGGGACTTGCAAAAAGTCAAGAGCGGCCTGTACGTTGGATCCAAGATCATTCAAACAAGCTGGAAAAATTAACTTCCAAGGCAATATAATATATAAACCTAACTCACAATTGAATCTATTGGTATTTAAGAACCAGTCGCCATCTTTGCTAACATATTTTGCACGATCTCGCCATTTGCAAGGGCCTTCATCATCGCACATCTCAGATCATATGGAATGTGCTGTACGGAGTCTCTAATGAAGTCCTTCGTCAGTCTGATTTCGACTTTTCAAAAAAAAAACTGAGCGGACCGATCCCAGCGGCCACCGCCACAGACTATGACTCCATCATTACTGGCGCGAATGAAACCACACGCGAGCCATAGGCAAGATTAATCCGATCATGATGCACCTTCTGAGAATTGTCGCCTCGAAGGTCGACACCCTTTGATGCCAAGACTCGGGTAGACAAAATGCGGAGGTGGCACTTGGATGCTCCACGTAATAACGAGTCGGATGAGTGAGCGAAAGGGCAACGAACGAAAAAGGAGACTAAGCAAAGGTGGATCAGTGCACCGATTTTAGAGACGCAAGGTATCAGAAGCTGACCTTGTCTACTCTCTTCTTCAGCATTTCAGGTAAGTTGCAATAATATGCTCCGCCGCTTGCGTAGACGACAATCCAACTGTCTTTAGCTCCGACAGCGATGGAGGTAATCTGTTGTTTATCAGATGGGCTGAGTGTTGCGATGTGACTTTCAAGGCTGGGTGGGAGTCCGCTGAAGTACAACTCAAACGAGTCGTCGTCTTTCCGTATCTTGACAATGAAGCTGGCTGGATCAGGCGTAAATGTGAAGAACTCAATAGAGTTGACGGAGATGTCGAACAACTGGGCAGCGATAAGGACATTAGAGAATTTATTTTCGGCTACAGGGATATGATATGCTAACAAAAAGGGTAGACTCAAGCAATGGGAGCGGAAGCGAGCATTTCTCACCATTATATCTGTCAGTCTTCAAGAACCAATCACCGTCCAACCCAACGGAGACCGCTCGCACATTGGCACCAATTACGTGAGCAGTATTGATTCTGGCTATCAAGTCCTTGGGAGCGTTTTGACTTTTGGGATAATGAGAAAGGAAGTCTCTGTTTGAGCACTTCGACTCACTGATCAAGTTTCCCATCTCCACAGACGAGAAAGCCGCCATCGTTCAAATTTTCAGCTGAGAAGGCAAACACACGCATGGCCAGAAGGACGAGCGACGGGGAGAGATAGATCTGCAGAATAAAGTTATGGAGTGACCGAAAGGGATATGGAAATGAGAAGGAGTACTATAAGTGCAGATAGGACACAAGAGAAGGAACACTACCGTCGAGGTCGTTCCATCCTTTTTAAATCCATCTGCAGTAAGATGCGTCCCGAAAACGCTTAAAAGTATGATATTGACGCCAGTGCGCCACGGGGAGGAAATTTTTGGTCGAGAGCAAGTCGAGAGCAAAGTCGAAACAAAAACTAACCACAGCTTAATTGTCTCGCTGTGAATTTTCGTCATCTCCAATCCTGAAACGGCAAAGGCGGTGCCAATTATGGCGCTGGGCGTAGATGCAAAGTGCTCCCGGAAGCAGTTACGCACTACCGTTGAGCCATAGCCATCTCGTGCCTCAACTATATGCATGCCAGTATTGACCATCGTCCGGCTCCCGTTCACTCTGCTAAAAGTGAGAATAAAGGTTGTGTAGGCCCTCTGGCATCAGGTCGAGCGCTCACTCCAATGCCGATTTCACTAGACGCTCCTTGCGCCTGTGTATGCCCGTCTGACAACAATGCAATGTCCCATTCGTTCGAATTCGCTGGTCCTGAAAGTGCTCCCACTCTACCTGAGTTGTCCGGGCGTTTCGTCGACATGCGATGGCAAACTCTCTAGACGATGTTCTTCGGACAATTTCGCAAGGTTCGTGTCGTGTTGGAGATCACTGGTATGTAACCAGTGTGCCGCTCAAGTGGATCTGAAGAACGACAATGCACATTCATCGTAGTTTCGACGACATCAGTGGAGGCACTGGCAATAAAATCGCGGACTGGTCTGAGCACCATGAGCTGCAATCTACTAGTAGTAGTATTGTCCAGACATCATCACGATTGTTTTCCGGCTGGAAACCAATCACATCAGGATGGGCAATGCTATGTGGACATGCGTGGACGATGGAAGAGAGAACAGATTGGGATGATGATAATTGTGAAGAGGAATTGCTTTGGTGTTTTATTGGATGGGTTGGTTGTGGGGTTGGTTTCTTTCGATGGTCGAGCACGGTGTTGAAGATATCTGTGGTCAGGGTGCGGGTGTAAATTTGAGGAGGGCGCTGGGGATCACGGAGGCGAGTTTTATCAGCAAGGGTACATATGTCTGTGATGGTGTTTGGTGGTAATGTTCAGTTTCAAGTTGGGGTCTGGGTTCGGGGGATTGAAGAGTGTGCTTGTAAGAAGCCGTGCGGGAGTAGTAACGCAGTGCGGTGAGGCTTTCAAGTTGTGAGCTGACAAGAGGGAGACAATGGGATGCGAGTATGAAGCTAGTGAACGCGTTGTTGAGGTTGGAACTCGTCCTCCCATTCACTACGGACGGTGGTTGAATTCAACAGCTCCGCGAGTGTGATAACCGCTTCGGATTCTACTAGCTATATTGGCGCCTTCACATTGTTCTACACATGCAGTAAGGAAAAGCCACCTCGTATGCCTTACGATAACGTCCCCAGGAGGAGGTTTACGTAGGTTAGGGGAGTTGAGGTTGACTGCGTGGTTGGGGTGATGGGATCGGAAGCATTGCAGAGTTGGCAGAGGCATGCTGGGTGTTCCCGTGTTGGGAGTTTGGAGATGGGGCACATTAGCAACGACAGGAAGCAGCCAAAGGAAATTGTCAATTTCAGAAGCCCCTTCATCATCGAAAGGCAAAATGGAGGACCAACGTTAGTAGTCATATCTGGGTGAAATCAACAAGTGAGGTCTATTGAAGTCCTACTCACTTTCAATTCGTCACACCAGGTGGTGATGAATCAAGATGGATGGATTCTTGTGTGTAACCTAACAACATGTCAGATAATCCCAAAGTACTGGCACCTAGTATCCATTGAAATTTTGTGCCCGCAGCTGTAGAAAGTGCCCGCATCATAGGTGAATAATACTTGAGAGAAAGGAGACTCAACCAGACTCAACCGCTTCCGCATCAAGTGAAGTGAAACCCGAATCAGATGTCGTGTCACCAAACACACTCGAGAGAAAGTTTTGGTGTAAATTGGACATACAAAAACAACGGCGATAGAATAAATGGAAATAGCAAAGTACAACTTGATCATATACCAAATAATTACTCAGTCGATTCCGAAGTGGGTGGGTCGACAACTTTCCCTACAATGTTATATCGTTTCCTGCGGATGTGCCATTTTGAGAGTCGACCCGAGATGATAACCAAATGACTCACCCAAAGAAGGAATACCAATCGTTTAATACCTTCATCTCATTTTCGGGGAGTGTACTATACTCGGCCACAGCATCCTCAGGCTTCAAACTTGACATGCCAAGACCTTTTGACGCATCCTTTCCGGCAAAAATGTTGTAGGACCCCCCCTTTCCATACACATCCCGCTTTTTGGAGACGTCAAAGATAGTGCCTTAAGAAAGGAAATTAGTGCTTAAAGACACATTGTGGTAAAATCACAACCTTTGATAGCAACGTAGATGGGTTTCCCGTCTTTTGAACCGTCGAATTCTTTCAGCTGCTCCATCGTGAATGACTCGTCTCTAGGTTCTTCCAAATCCTCTCGTGGTGGCTCCATGACAGTCTTCAACTTTTTCTTCGGGTCTTTCTCTGCTGGGGTTTTTTCGGGTCTCGTTCGCGGTCGTAGATGTAGACTCAAAGTAGGGAAACGAGATGAAAGCAAGACAAAACACAAAGGAATGATAAGGATTGCGAGGTATTTCAAGAGGTCAACCATGCGTCGGATATTTCCGTAGTCACGCCACTTGTTTGATCTGAATCCAATCTCTTCAGGGAATATATTATGTTCAGAAACTTGAGGAGAATCCCTCGTTCAAATTCCTCTGGGTTGTGAGTAAAGGTCTATCGATTCAGTTGCAAACTTAATATTTATTTAGCCCCCGTTCGAAGGGATTCCCTTCAGGTCTCCTGAAATTATCTTCTGCACTGCAATGTCGGTCATTGAAGACCAATACGAATCCACCACAAGACTTGTATACGTTTGGGGTTAAGCACATAAATCATGGTATTGGCAGGATCACCGAGGGTCTGATGGTGAAAGGCGAAGGATCGTGGGTCACATACGACGATGGTCGGAGGATGTTGGATTTCACTTGTGGCATCGGAGTGACCAACCTCGGTGTGTTCAGTCAATTTCTCTATGCATCAGGGAAACGCCATCTGAGCATTATCATTAGGGCATACCCACCCCAAAGTTGGTAAAGCAGCTGCCGACCAGTGTATGCGGCTTGTCCATTCTCAAGTACGATTCTGAAACGACTGCCTGGTATCCTGTTTTCACTAATACGAGCTCCTTCTAGTGTGGCATTGCCATGCACGAACCATACGTCAGGCTTATTGAGCGACTTCTACCCGTTATGCCCCACCCCTCACTGGATTCATTTTTCTTTTGGAACTCTGGATCCGAAGCAGTCGAAGCAGCGATTAAGATGGCTAGGGTATTCACGGGAAGACAAAATATCATTTCGATGCAAGGTCTGTAAATTCCAGGACTTCTTCTCCTCCATTTTATTGATAATGTCATCAAGGTTCGTATCATGGCCGTACATTTGGCGCGATGGCTCTTACGAAGAGCAAAACCATTTACTCGGCTGGTTCGCATCCCCTGATGGTAATGCTTCCATGCATTCAACAGCGCTTGGTGTACATTTTTAACTTGCAGAGCGTAGCCAGGTGTCTATTCCACCCAGTTCCCATACTGGCACCAGCAAAACTCTCCACCTGACACGAGTGGCTCCGTTCTCACCTCCAACGCACTTTATCAGCTCGATCTCATACTTCAACAACAAACCAGCCCATCAGACACAGCTGCCATAATTATCGAACCAGTTCTAGGCGAAGGTGGATATGTTCCTGCACCACCTGAATTCCTGCAAGGTTTACGACAGGTTTGCGACCAGCACGGAATCATACTGATCATAGACGAAGTCCAATCCGGTTTCTGCCGGACTGGAGATTGGTTTGCGATCGAGGAGAGTGGAGTAAAACCAGATATATTGGTTATGGCCAAGGTAATAAAAAAATCTGTTCATATTTCTCCGCCTTGACAACTTTCTATTTTCGAAGGGTCTTGGAAATGGGTTTCCAATCAGCGGAGTCGTCAGTCGCCGAGGGTTGACCGATTCTCTTCCACCTGGCTTTATTGTATGTCGTTTTTCTCGAAAGTATTGAACTTTTCAGTATAACTGGTTCACCAGGGTGGCACTTATGCAGGCAACGTTGTCAGCTGTGCAGCGGCCGTGGCAGTAGCTGATGCTATGCGTGAAGAGAATATCCTTGCGAACGTTCGTGCTCGGTACGTAGATCACTTGATGAGAAATTACAACCTTCATTGGCCTCGCAGTTCGGCAGAACTTTTTACTTTCCTGAATAAGTTGAAAGGTGATCCTGACGTGGGATCTTATATCGTTGATGTCCGTGGGCGTGGGCTTATGGTTGGCGTCGAGTTCGTTGCCCCGAAGGACAAGGGGAAGGGACTGGCCTCGAAAGTCGCGAAAAAATGCATCGAGAAAGGCATGCTCATCCTTACGACGAGCATACATGAGGTGATTAGGTTCATTCCTCCCTTGAATGTCACGAAGGGGGAGATGAAAGCCGGATGTGACATCTTTGTGGAGAGCGTTCATGAGGTTGTGGAGAACAGCACATAGGGATACAGGGAAACCGATTTCAAACCATTTGCAAAATACTTTGTGCTCTGGAAATATTTCTGCAGAACAAGCTACAGATTATTTTTAAAAAGTCAGCAACTCTGTTCTTTGAAGATGTCTTCCCAAGTCCCAAGTTGGAAGAGACCCGGAAGGGCTTGCCAGACCCTCTCCCGACCATTCCTATGCTGGATCTGCAAAAACGTCTGACACCTGATACACAACCTCAAGGACGCCCAATCCAAATGCTCCTCTAAAACGTGGGGTGTCTTTCGCAACGATTCAAGTGCTTCTAATGCCTCGGGGAAAGTGTTCGGCATGGGACTTCTGCAACCGGTCGTGCAGTTGGGCGCTGGAGCGAAACGGAGGATGAAACTGTGTGTGATGTTCTTCCGCATGTCCCAAAGGGACTCCTTTCCAGCCAAGCAGAGCGCCTTGTCCTTCCATGACAAGACGGTGTTTTTCAGGAGCTCGTCTGGTGACATTTGGGTGCAGAGATAGAAGGCCCAAGGAAGGACGCGAGGTATGTTGGTCTCACGAGCGAGGGGGATAAGACGATCGATCTCGGATGGCCGATAAAGGAGTTTCCTCCTGATAACGTCGTCGCAGCCTGCTAGTGTCGAGGGAAATTTGTCCTGGATCATCGATATACATTTGTTCCGAATCTGTTGCATGTTGTATTTGGTGCTTATTCGCAGAATTCCTGAGATGAACGAAATAAGCTCTTTGAAATTTGTTTCAACGGCTATTTTGTCAAAGTGACTGTGCAAGATTTGAGAGATGGATCTTTTTTTTAAAAAAAATGGGAATATGATGCGTACAAGGGATCGTATAGGACTCTGGCGACTTCGACGAAGTCGTCAAGGGAATCGGACAAGAGTACACAGGGACAGCCATCATAGTTCTCGGATGAAGAAGGCTGGGGGACGTCCCACATCCCATTAAAGACTTCAGAGTGTCGTGCAAGGACAGATTGGTGAATCCGCAACGCAGTGCCTTGCAAGATCAGGACAACTGATCCATCAGAAAGATAGAAGTCTGGGTGGCGAACGATGGAATGCAGGGCTTCAGAGCCATCGCCGCTCATGATACCGGACGACGAAGAGGAGGAGAAGGTTGACGTGATTGTTGACATGTCGATCGTCAGTTCGTCCAACAAGTCCCAAACAAGCACAAGTCCAGTTACTCAAGGTTCTGGACATCTGTTCTCAGTCTTCTTTGCTATAAATGTGATGGCACTCTGTCTACACTCCTCCAAAAGAGTAGCTTCCATATCGATCATGTTTCTATGTGGCGTTATTTTTTTCTGCGGCGCCTGCATAAGTAGCCCCTGAGAGACGCATTAACCTCATTTAGGCCACCTTGTCTTCCCGTAGGCAAATAGATCAGTTGTCATGTAAAAGTCATCTATTATTTATAAGTTCGAGCCTTGTCGATTCTCGCTTTTATCCGCCTCTCCCTCGATGAATCCTTCGTCAGGTTACTCCGATTTCTTCACCTCTGGCCTACGTGCTATGACAGGCCGTGATCGACGTCGGACAAAAGCAAAGTCCGTCGATCTCAGTCAGACGGCCCACAATCGGTCATCGTTCTGGACGGACGAATACTTCGAGCCAGGGCAGAGCAGCAACCTCTTTTCGAGGAGACGACGACACGCGTCCGTGATCATAGGCGGGACGATGCAGGTGAAGGACGACGGCGCAAGCTTCTCGCCTGCGAAGAAGCGACGTTCGGGACTGTCATCATTCTCCGCACGTTGGTTTTCTCGGGCAAAGGACCCGACGTCAATCCCACCAGCATCCCACGACGAGGACGATCATGCCCTGTATGCTGATGACGAAAAGGACCAGAGTTCCCTATCAATTGAAAACCCGTCGTTGCCGAGTCTCCATGAAAGAATGTAAGCGCCTAATCAATACTCTCTCCAAACGCAATATTAATTTCAATGAATGCCCGCAGCCCTCTACTTCAGCCTATAGACCCATTTTCATCATGGTCCGGCGGCAGAACTTCTGACCTGTCGACATTCAAAGTGGAGAGGAGACGAGAATCATTCCTCTCCTTGAACAGTTCCTCTTCAAACGTTTCATTCGTTTTTCCTGCCGTGCCACGGAGTCAACCGACGTTTGCAACATTGACCCCCTCTCCGTACACTCGATCATCTTCGTCATGGGATCGTGAAGAGGGAGAACAAGTCCAGAGTAGAGTCGTCGAAGAAGAAGCGGCCATGGAAAGCTCCGACACCTCAGGGGATCCGGAAGCTTGTGATTGGGATGCACCGGCTAGTATTGATTGGCGTCAATTTCACGTTCATCTCTTGCAAATTGCTAATGACAGCACTAAACTATGATAATTTTTTGGTATCTTTTTTTCTTCCTTCTTATCCGTCATCATCATCAATCTTGTAATTCTATCACCCACGCAATTATTCCCTATGTATATGTTGTTTTTTTTTGTTATTGCTGTCGTAGTATTCTTGACACTTGAAATTCGATCATACCGGAAGCCGGACATATTTCTCCGATCGACGGAGGAATGACCATTTCTGGAAGATTGCCGATTCGGGACAGATGGAGAAGTAGTTCCGGGTGGGACTCCGTTACCACGTCCCACAGTTTCTTTGATTGATGATAAATTGTGATTCATAATAATTGTGAAAAAAACCAACGGATCCAAGACCCTTCCGATATGTTGCGGAATGAAGTCAAATTATACATGTACAACGTCCCAGTGAGTAAAAAAAACTACAAGATAAAAAAATCGTGTCAGTTCGATAGGAGCTATATGTGAATGTATGGTATGTATGACATGCGTAAATTGTTCGTGACGGGTTCGTGCTAATGCAAGTCAAGTGAATGGCAATAAATAAGAAATGGTACACAAAATGAAAAATGAAATGATCTAGAAAAACAACCTATGCACCCTGACCTTGATACTTCTTGATAAGATCCCTCAGTCTGGCTTGTCCAAACGACAAATCGGGTAGTTTACTAGGCGAGCCAATACGACCTCCCTCCAATATCGAAGAAGGAGCCGATTTTGACGTCGATAGCATCGCAGGAAACGTTCGAGGAGCGGTTGCCCGATTCGAAGATGACGACGGGGGACCAACGGTGGTTATAACCTTTGGAGGGACATTCCCTAATACGTGTGGTCTCGCAAGTGATGCAGTGGAAGACAGATGTGGGACTGCATGTGAAGATGACAACACAACTGAAGCTGGGTTCGTTGATGGGGGTATAATCATCCCAGGCTTTGGTTTTAGACCCCCTCCTGCGCCTGGCGTCGTCTTTGGGCCGGTCGAAATCGGATACAGACTCATGTCGGGCTTCCTCCGATCTGGAGAAGGGGGCGTCGACAAGGATGTTCGGAGCATCGGCATCGGAGTATTGTGTCCGCCTTGTGAGAGCTGAGGACTTTGTGAGTCAGATCCTAGTTTGTGCGTCGACACGGCTGTTGCTGGACGCTTGGCGAGAGCACGACTGGGAGGGCTTGGTTTTGTAAAGACTTTACTGGCACCGGGTCGTCTTTGATCTTCTACGAATTGTTTAGGTGGCAGAGGAGGTTTCCTCGCATTCGAAGAACCGCTAACGGCAGGAATAGCAGGTTTAGAACTCGCGGGTGGAGGAGGAGGGGCAGGTGTCATTAGAGCAGCCGAGAAAGTTTTTTTCTCGGTCTTCGTTGGAACGATAAACGCGGCAGACTTTGTATCCAAGTCCGGTCTGGCAACGGCTGGTTTCGATATCTGGTTATCTACGTTCCCCATCCCCGTCAACACTCTCCTTTTCGAAACGGGAGCACCACTGCTGGCACTACTCGCACCCTGGTTCATAATAGCCCCAGAGGCCCAAAGGTTTGCAACAGCCGTAACCTTTCCTCCTCTCCCACCACGTACGGAACGAATGTCGTATTTGGCGTCTGTATCGAGATTTGGATGGGCGTTAGATGGAGGGGGGAACGAGGTTAACCGCTCGGCATTAGTTGTCGGTTTGGCAGAGAGGGAAGGGAGTGTAATATTTTTGAGAGGAGCGACACCAGCAGCCAATCCACCGTTCCAAGCATTCTTGGCAGCAGCAGAATACGACATCGGAATGGGTGTTGGCCTCACCAAGTCATTCTTTTGCCGATGTATCCCGTTCCGCTCCTTCACAGCATTTGAAGGGGGTGAAACCTTGCGGTTCGTTCTAATCGACTGAGCACGAGCGAGGGGAGGAAAGGAAATAGGAAACTTGTTGAAAATGCCTACCCCGGAGGTCATCGCCGGTGCCACTTCTGCCTGTTTTGGAGTTTTCGTCGTCTCATCTCGCATCCTCTCTTGAGCTGGTGCATAACCCAAAGAACTCAAATCACCACCTCCGTCCCACAATGCTTGGACCCTCCTGGCCTCCTCAACCACAGTCGCGTCTCGTAAAGTTACCAAAGGTGTCGAGGATGGTCCCATACCCAAGTTAAAGTGAATCGTGTTCCGGTTGAGCGCAGTGGTTGCATTAACAGTGCTCCCAATGGGAACGAAGCCCGATGAACGTGGATTAGGTGCCGTCGTCCCCGCTTTCATTTCGTGCCCCTTCTCCTCCTCCTCATTGTCCCCCTTCTCGTCATCATCATCTCCCAGCAACCCGGAAATCTCAGCAGGACATCTGACAACACTGGGACTCGGCGGAATAATTTGTTCTTGAGGAGGAACGCCAACATCAATCCCGCCTAACCAAGCCGCTACTCTTCCCTTCGCCTTCGCCTTTGTAACCTTCTTCCGCTGCACTCCAGGCTTTTCTTTCGTTAAGGATATTTGCGCCTTGTCATTGTCATCCTCCTCAGTCTTGGTCGGCGTTCTCCCGTTCACAATTACCTCAGCCCGCTCACGAGTGTGTCTGTGCACAGGCAATCTGCCCAAATCCTCGTCAAAAGGCACATCCTGACTCTGTCTGGATCTCCCCCTTCCGTTGTCTCTTCCAACAGAACTCCAAGATCCGGCTCTATGCGTCTTCCCTCCATCCGAATCCTGATCGTCATCCATATCCTCCAACATTCTTCCAGCCAAGGTCAGACTTGATATGGCGGAATCGTTATTCAAAGGTTCCGGGCTTTTCACAGGGATTGGTATAGGCTTTGACCGATCTCCACTCTCGATGCCCTTCCTCCTAGCATCAGCTTCCCTTGTAACAGCATCCAGTTCACTCTCCTTAACGGGTTCTGGCATCCGCCCTAGCATACCCCTCACATCGGGTCTTGGGTTCGCGTTTGGCTTCCTGGTCCCCACTTCCCGAAGGAGACGTCGCTCCAATGCATCGAGCCCATTTTCGGTTCTCAATTCTTGCAACAACTCCCGTTTATCTTTGTCTCGCCCTCGTGGACGCATTGCGAGTGCGTGCAAAGTTGGCGTTGGTGGTGTTTGATCAGAAGGTAACGGTTCAGTTTCATGGACCATCCCGTTCAACGTCGGTGGAGGTGGAGGTGGGCCGGGAAGGGTCTTGTTCCTCTTCAGAGAAGCAGGAACCACAACCTCCTTCGCATCTCCATCTTGTCCCCTGAGTTCTTCCTCCATCTCCTCGACGACGACCTTGGACAAATCCCCAGACAGGTCGTTCCCACTCCGTCGGACAACAACATCCGCCATCTTCTCGAGTTC
>Ga0307517_10010503_pt1 | contig 12955 bp, 10 predicted proteins | sample 23_EM_MG_FD_194515 | JGI IMG/M metagenome (GOLD analysis project Ga0307517, IMG submission 194515) | Populus trichocarpa ectomycorrhiza microbial communities from riparian zone in the Pacific Northwest, United States - 23_EM | ecosystem: Host-associated > Plants > Roots > Unclassified | place...
GGGGGAATTCATCTATTATTCACCGCTAATGTTTGGATAAAGAAATCCTTAAAGGACGAATATCCAAAATATTATTGGGAATAATTTGTTATTATTCACTGTTAATATTTGGATAAAGAAACCCGGAATGGTAAATATCCAAAATAATTTTCTAGGAATAATAAATCCGCACACATCCTTGAAAGAAGCCTTGATTATAATCGAGGACATTTCAATTTTTTACTCCACGGTTTACGAGCCGTGAGAGTATAAAAAACTAAGAAAAAAAAAAGGTTTTTAAAGCACCCTCGATTTCTAAATTTTTGTCCCTCGTCCTTGCGATTTACGAGTCGCAAACTCTTGAAATACTAAGGGAAAAGTGAGCTTTTAGAGCACATGGAATCTCCTTGGATTTCTATCTTAATAAATTTAGTTTGCATCAAACCTAGGAAAACTGATGGGATTAGAAAACATCAACACCATAGCAATTATAAGACAAATCAAACACCAAGCAGCTTACCTTAGGTAGGGCGTACTAGGGGTGCTAACACCTTCCCTTTATGCAACCAGGCCCTTGCCTTAGAATCTCTGAAAGACCAGTTAGGTTTTCTAGTGACCATAATACTAGGTGGCGACTCTCTTTTACACAAATAAAACAAAAGACCCTGAAATCAATTGAGGATCGCCGCGACGCCGCGCTCCGCCGCGATGGTGCGACAACAGGTGTAGCTCGCAAAAATACATTATCAAGATGTTTGAAGGAATGGTTAAAAGCCTCTTCAAGTGTTTCAACACCTCTAGATCCTCCTCCTTGAAGCTAGACTTCCTACCCAGGATAACCTATATGGACTGCCTTTCCTCCTCGATCAAAGTAGGGAAAAAGTAGGGAGGCTCGACCAAGGATAAGGTTAGCAAAAACATCCTCTAACCTAGACTGTCCAGCTCCTAGAAAAACACCTTCGGTAGAAGTCCCAGCAGCTAAAGAGGCCTTTGTAGTTAAAATCAGGGGTAAGGGCATTGACAGTGCAATGATAAGAGATGTATCTACAACTAAGGCTACAATGCCAAAATTCATAATGGTGGAAACCCCTTTTTAATTGAAATGAGGAGCAGTACCCACAATCATTTCAGGAGGGTCAGCTTCGGTTAACCCTCCCTTACTATCTTTGGCCTTCATTTCCATGTGAATAACGACTCTCGCCATTGTTTTTTTAAGAACAAAAAACATATCTATGTTGATAGGATTGTTTTTCATCTCCTATCCAATCCTTGATCCATTCTAGTTAAGAGATGGAGATCCCCTCTTTGATGCAGATAAGCTCTCCTATGTAGACTTCGTTGAAGTTTCTTTTTCTCATTCAAATATTAACCTTACACAAAACTAAGCTCAGAAATGAATATTTAGATGTATAAAAACAAGAGATAAAAAAGATGCATACTTTGCAACAAGGATTGGTGATGACCTTTGCCTATTTTATTAACATCATAATTGGTTGAGTTTGAGGCAAACATAACACATGTTTTTTTCCTTATTCGAGCTTAAACGAGGCTTATTGTTCACCTCATAAGGAGGTACTCTTTAGTAGTAGGCATAACCCCAGACTTTTTGCATCATATCTTCAGGGATGACTGTTCTATTATATCTTCCTATGAGCCACCTCCCTCTCCACTTCTTGACGTGTGTAGGTTTGCCATGTAAGGTTCCTTTCATGGATCCAATGAGGTTTGTTGTTACTCATTTTTGGACCCCATGTTTGCTGGAAAATTGACAAAAGCAGATGAAAAAAATATTTTTTAGAAACCCTGTTTGAGCTGTTTTCTGCTCTCTTTATCCTTCCCCTTTGCTGCCAAAATCGTCAGGTTTTCTTAGATTGATCAGAAGTCTTCATAATGCCAAATTCATTCCTTTTTTTATCAGATCTTCAAGGTTGAAAAAATCCCTCAGAATTTGCATTAAAAAAAAATGATTTTGCTGTTGTCGCAATTTTTTGTTCCAACTTAAGCTCTGATTCTGACTCGGTTTTGTACGATATCTGACCATCCTATGTATATTCTGTCACTCATGATATGTTAAAAAATTGATGTACACCTTTATTAGGTCATAGGGATCATTGTTCTTAGGGCAAATTCTCAGTCAAATTCGGATGCTCAGCATCGTTAGATCAAGAACCTTTTTGATCAACTAGATTACTGGCAGATTCTGTTCTCTAAAATGATTTTATCTCACTTCAACTCCTTCATCAAATTTGTAGTCCGGGACACGTAGATGAATATGAGCTTTTGAATTTCTTGATTCCAATATCAGAAACTCAAGATATTCCTGTTTGAAATCTAGCGTGAAAACATAGAATCTTGCCGCGAGAAGGTTTCCAACCGAGTTTGGTTGCAATTATGTTATTCAAAACGAATTTATCTCACTTTGAATCCTTCATCAAAGTTGTAGTCCGGAAGCGTAGATGAATTTGGGCTTTTGAATCGCTTGATTTCAATATCAAAAGCTCAAGATATTCCCGTTTGAATATCTAGTGTTGAAAGGAGGGATTCCTGACCGCGCGAAGGATTTTTGCCCAAGTTCGCGGGACTAATTCAAAGGATTTTTTTTTGGACTAAGGAATGAATCGAAATGTGCTAAATTGAGGGATTGAATTGGAGAAGGACATTGAAAGTTGGAGAGGGGGGCTGGATCATCATAAATTACAGGATTTTTATCACACCGAATAAGGAAAATAGGACTTTGAAGCTGCACCCTCTAGCTGATTTCTTTCCTTTTTTCTCTGCTGTTTTCCTTTCTCATCACGCCTGATTTTTGGAGCTGAAGACCACATTTTTGTTGCCTCATTTCAAAGGGAGCAGCTGGCCCTATGGAAGGAAAGAAAAGAGCCACACCATCCTCTAAAACTGGAAAGAAATCAGATGTAAAGCACCAACACAAAATCAGAGTATTGCAGTTTCCTTGTTGCGTTTTTTTTACTGCAAATCAGTAGGGATTTGCGTCATAGGATTAATGCATTGAATCCTTCCTAAATAGAGACATATTTAGACTATATATAAGCCCTTCTAATGACCTAACGGGGCAGCAAAAGGAGAGCAGAAGAAATAGCAAAGAGAGAGCAGAAACAGAGGAGAAAAACAGAGAGTAAGGGAAAAAAAAAAACACAGCAAAGAGAGACAAAAAAAAACACAAGAGAGGCAGAGTAAAAAACGCAGTAAATAGAGGGAGTTTTTTGTCTTGCATTCTGGTGTTATTGGCAGAAAAGAGAGGAGAATAGAGAAAACAAACGTTCACTTGGTTTTATTTCATCTTCTGCAGAAAAGAAAACAGTGAGACCTGCAGGTAAGTCTTAACTATCTTCTCCTTTGCTGCCTTTAAATCTGTTGCACCCGTTTTTTCCTTGCTTTGTACATTCGGTTTATTTTTACTATACAATGAACGCTCGCTTTGTTTTGTTCCTGCCGTGGCTTTGAGTTTTAGATGAGTGACTATGTTAAGAGGGCTAGCCTCTGGTGTTCTGTTTTTTTTCTTTCTTTCGCTGTTTCAGAACTGAGGAACCGGGGAAGAGGGTTGTTGTTTCTTCATCATCAGCTCCCTTTTCTGTTCGTATCCTTCCATGCTTTTAAATTGAAATAGCCGACCAGGTTTTCTTTAGTTTTTAGTCCGTGATATAATTGTGTTATAAAAGCATGCCGACCCAAGCTCTTCCTTTTTGTATGAAACTAGTATGTTAGTTTCTCTCGGATTGGTAAAAAGAAAATAGGTCATGATTCATGGACACATGCAGTAGGATTTTGATTTCAAAATTTCAGTTTCGAAACTTTGGTTCCCTCATGCATCCAGGTTTAGTATTTTCCAGTGTACATAATTTTAAGTTGATTTGGCTTTGAACGATTTTTGTCACGAATTGTTTCAAGTTTCTTGTAGTTCTTATAATATGAATAATGGCTTGCTATTTTCCATTTTGGTGTTTACATCTAATTGTGATGTTTGCGTTTTGAAAAACAAATATAAAGAAAAATGTTTTTTTCTTGTGTGTTGCATACGGCCAATACCCTAACATGTTTTGATAAAGAAATTCTTAAATGACAAATATCCAAAATATTATTGGGAATAATTTATTATTATTCACTGTTAATATTTGGATAAAGAAACCCGGAGTGGTAAATATCCAAAATAATTTTCTAGGAATAATAAATCCGCACACATCCTTGAAAGAAGCCTTGATTATAATCGAGGACATTTCAATTTTTTACTCCACGGTTTACGAGCCGTGAGAGTATAAAACACTAAGACAAAAAAATAGTTTTTTAAAGCACCCTAGATTTCTAAATTTTTGTCCCTCCTCCTTGCGATTTACGAGTCGCAAACTCTTGAAATACTAAAGGGAAAAATGAGCTTTTAAAGCACATGGAATCTCCTTGGATTTCTATCTTAATAAATTTAGTTTGAATCAAACCTAGGAAAACTGATGGGATTAAAGAACACTAACACCATAGCAATTATAAAGCAAACCAAACACCAAGCAGCTTACCTTAGGTAGAGCGTACTAGGGGTGCTAATACCTTCCCTTTACGCAACCAGTCCCTTGCCTTAGAATCTCTGAAAGACCAGTTAGGGTTCCTAGTGACCGAAATATTAGGTGGCGACTCCTTATTCACAATAAAACAACAGACCCCAAAATCAATCGAGGGATCGCCGCTCCGCCGCGAGGGTGCGACAAGGTTGTTTATGAAGGTAAAGAACTAATGAACATCATTGTCACTACCAATGCCACCACTTAAGTTATGACAAGTCCAAAATATATTTATAGTAGGTATGATTCTAACAATCCTGAGAAACTTGTCAAAAATAGATAAAATGATCCATTTGTTGGGATGAAGCTGGACTAGACCTAACCTGTAATACCAAAAAACTTCCCTAAAAAACCCTTAGAGAGAGAAGGTATACCCCAACCCGTACATACATTTAGGGGGAATGTTTTCAAAGTACTTCTAAGGGGTGGACAAGGTCGGTTGCCTAATTATGTCATCTTTGAAAGGCAATTTAGCCATGTACTCTCTTGAATGCAAACCATTAACAAAGGCCTCCTCATCTATGGTCAGGGTGCTAGGTGCATTGTCCTCAGGTGCTTGAGGCATCCTTTATTTACCCCGAGAGTCTTTAAAGGTATTAGGGGAAGGACTTCTTCGATGTTGGAAACTACCTTCCCTTTTTTAGATATAAATGTGGGATTTTCACTCCTTCTGGCTATAGAGCCCAGTCTAATAGACCCTTATCCCCTACTGCTTCCTCCAGATTTTGGTTGAAAGCTAAACTCACCACCAGAGAAAGTAACATCCTACTCTTAGGGTCAGATCTAATTCTTTTAGAATTCATTTTTTCTAACAAAAAACAAGGAATAAGTAAGAGGATTAAGGTGAGGAATACCTAAAATGATGATTTTTCCTGACATTGAGAAAATTTTGTTCAAAGCTATTTTAGCAATATATTTTTACGAAGAAATTTCAAGAGTCAAAGTAAAATAAAAGAATGAAAGTGAGAACGAATATGGTTATAAAGGAAATAATGTTTCACCCTCACTGTTGAATAAACAACCTTTCATGTCACCATAAATCTCTAGAATCCTACTCAATTACTATATTAAATACTTACCACCATTTCTTTTCCCAAGAGACCTTTTTTCAATGAGGATAAGCCACATGACCACATGAATTCCAATAGTTCTACTTGGGATTGGATGTCTAATAGGAAAGGTAAAAAGTCTTTTTTTTAAAAAAAAAACTGATAACCTTTCAAATCTTTGTGTATTCAATACACAAAGACTTGAGGAGTTACTGATGGATCAATATATTTTAAAATTTTAATTTTTACCCTAAGTTTATGTTTAAAAAGGCCAAAGGTAGGGTGATAACCCAACATCTCTAGGCCTAGCAAAATGTCAAGTCTAAATGACATGAGTTTAGCTTGTTTCCAAGCCTAACGTTCTTGGGTTTAGCAAAGCGTTGGGCCTAAGTAGATATGGATATGACAAACTGCTAAACCAAACATTCTTGGATTCGGCTACGTATTGAGCCCAATTACATATAAGTCTGGTGAACCGCCAGACCCCAAGTACATATATATCTGGGGAGCTCACAAAATTGACATCCTTGGGTTCAACAAGTAATATATAAGTCTTGTGAGCTACCAAACCCAACATCCTTGGATTCTATTGCCTGCTGAGCCCACATACATATATGTCTGGCGAGTTGCCAAACCCAACATCCTTAAGTTCAGCTACGCGTTAAGCCTAAATGAACATGGGTTTGGCGAGCTGATGCTTAGCCCAAACATACATAAGTCTAGATAGCTATCAGACCCATTACCCGTGAGCTTGGTATCATACCAAGTCGAAGTCGATATGGGTCTAAAGACCATTATAGGCCCTATATTGGATCATGAGACTTTGTTTATTTATTCTTATGACTTTTAACATAAAATGCTAATGTAAGGAATGCTTATCTCTCTAAACTTTTTGGTGTAAAAAAGTCTTCTAAGGGCCTATCATAATTTCATCGCCATTAATATAATGTAAGAGATATTTATCCTTCATTAATATGGTGTAAGAGATATTTCTCCCTCATTAATTTTGTGTAAATAATATTTATCCCTCATTAATTTTAATAAGAGAAAATAACCCTCCAACCCCTCTATTCCAGCAATATGACAAGATTCAAGGGCTATAAATACCCTCTGAAGCATTTGGGTAAATGATTCACATTTTCTATTATCTGAGTATTCATAATTTAATTCTCAAAGCATTTATCATACAAAAAATAAGAACAAACACTCTTGTTCTTGAAATTTAAAGCTCATTATCTAATTTATTGTGATCTCAAATTTAAAACTCACTGACTTTATTATCTGAAAGTCCATAACCCCACGATAAAGAACTATTTTATAGGTATTGAACTCTGTACTACCAACCATCTACATCCTAAGCTTCACAGAAAAAAATATTAACATAAACGTATAATTATATATCCACTATTCAAATACTAAAAAACCTTATTAATAAGCATAACATATTTTAAAACATCATCACCATCCATAAACACTAAGCCGACATAATTTATTTATTTTTTATGCAAAGCATATACCTTCTTTGTATCTCCAAACCAATGACACATGATCATCACCAACCTTTTTCAACAAATAACCTATGATGTCACACGAAATAACACGTACTGTCATACAATAATTCATAAAATATTTTCACACTATCTCATTACAGTCAATGAACATGAGACTTTTCATCAAATAAGTTACTGACAGTTACAGTTGCAAGGGCGAGCTACACTAGCGGGATCACCTTAGGATACATAATGTCCTTACATCACGGGTAATTCAGTATTTTATATGCAAAAGGGATAGGTAAAAAGGGATGCTGGACAATTATTGTGGACATTCTGATATTATTTTTCAAGACACAAAAAACACGAAAACTAACTGGTCCCATAAACATACAGGAAACTTTATTTTGAAGGTACATCGGAGAAGTTCAGTCTATTATCAACCATGGAAGCTCAAGATCCATTGAAATTTTTCTATGAATTCATCACATATTAAAAAAAAATCCATATAGTAGAAGGATATAAAATTCAGTCCGGAAGAAATCTGAAACTTCTTGGATCTTAGATAGCTGCACTTTCATTCTTTCTTTTCTTGAAAAAAAAAATTACGATATGATAGGTCCAACTATATCCATTATGGAGCAAAAGAAAAATCTTTTGTGGCGGGTGTTCTTTTTCCCAGTCCATCTTTTGTATCAGTATGCACAAATAACACACTGGAAAATTGATGAATCTGACCATAAACCCTTAGTTTTCTTGGCGCGGTCCTCATTTCATTTGTTAATGCACATTCCTGACAGAGATATAATACTGGCATACTGAGCTAGCTATTAATGGAGTAATAATATATATGTAAATTAATACTAACCAACACAAGCCAAATGTCTTGGCCTTTTCTTTATTTATTTATTGCTTGGATTATTTAATTATATGGGGTACATAGACGTCCTTGCTAATTCCAAGCAATAGCCTTAGCATCAAACTACATGGTGCCCACCATTTTTAAGAGTCCATTATCCTCAAATGGTTCTTGGTTGTCGCAATCAAGGTTGTCACCAGGGTCAACCTCTAACATGTCGCAGTACCTCAAATAGTACCCAATGCGATTCTGCTCCCATGTTTCCTTGTCTTTAGTACATTCACTGCCATTAGTGATAATGTTTGTTAACAAACCAAAGCCTGGATTCCTGCCGGCCTCAATATCCGCTTCTGATGGAGACCATTCTCCGGTGATGACTTCATGGCACGACGGTGCACCTGTTGAATGTGGAGTCATCCAGAACCAGAGTGCTGCCTTGAATGAAAGCACTGGATCCGTTGCCAACATTTCTGGCTGGTTTAATAATCTTCGCGCTAATGCATATCCACATCTCCCGTAGTTGTGGTTCCTGTACGACATAATATCGAATTAACTCAGTGCAAATATATAACAAATATCACTACTACGTTAATTTAATTTAATATAATATCCAGTTTCTAACCCGGAAAAGGAATAAAGGAACAAAGATTAATTTTAAGATATCTGTTCATTTTTTTTTAAAGTGAGACACTACTTTGAAAAGATCAAATTGAAGAAAGAGAATAAAGAGTATGCAGGAAAAATAAATAAATTGTACCCAAGTATATTGGACTCACCACCTAAGTTGGATTGGACCTCGGCCATAATAATGCTTGCCGGGTACACATCGATAAGAGGAATTTGTATTTGGATCACAGTAATCAGATTTAGGGTTCAGCTCGTTAACATAGCAATATCCCCATGTAAATGGAGCATCCTCTCCAATCATCCACCGTCCTATACATCGACCGTGTTACCCACAAACAATTAGTCAACTGATCAAATCAAATGTCAGGTGATGTGATGCCAAAAATTAATGAATATGCAGTTTCTTTTATAGTATGCCATAAATTACCATTAGTTTCTTGCGAGGTTTGGCCGAAGAAAGCAGCTAGCTCTCTCTTTTTAGTGTTATCATCGCCAGTCATGCCGAATTCAGGGTAGGCTTTAGTGGCCTCAATAAAAGCATCATACGTATAGAATCCCTTTGCAGGACATCGGTCATCGTTTCTATTCTGTAGCATCTCTTCGAACATCGATTCTGTGATGAACCTGCTAACGTTATGGCATTGGCTTTGACAGCCAGGACCACAGTAAGCAACTGTTAGACCGCAGTAACCATCGCCGCTACAACACAGGTCGTCTGCGCATGTGGCATTCCCAGCTTGCGATCCGCATTGTGGAGTATCCGATGAGACTCCTAGTGATAGAGACAACAATAAAGATAAAACTGCAAGTGCCCAGAACCTCATTTCAGGAATATAGCTATTTGAGATTTGATGATGTTTAAGAAGGTTTCAGGAATGGTATTTATAGAGAAGGATGGAGATCATGAACAAGGAGTAAAGTTCTTAAATTATTTTATTCAATACATTATTACTATTTAATCATTAAATCTATAAGAAAATATTAAATAAGATATTAGAAATAATTTTACTGCCACATTATCACTTCTTCTCTATATTTTAGTGAGTAAAATTTGTTTTTCCTCCTGCTATTATCTTGACACGTTTATCATTGATCAAAGGCCATGCATACAATAATATATTGTTTTTAATATGGAGGGGGCCACGTTACCACTTCTTCTCTATGTATATTCTAATTCTAAAGCAATTTGTTTTTTTTTTAAAATAAAACTTTGACCCAATATGATTTTGAATGAGTGGATTAATATATAGTATTGTTCAAGTCAGTCTCCTATCTTATTTTATTTAATTTAATTTAATTTTAGATTTGAATTTGATTAAATCTCACATAACCAAATTTTCGAGTTACCCGCCATATAAGTTGGACAATTATTAAAATTTATATTTTAAAAGTTTTTAAATTATTTATACTGATATTAAAAATAAATTTTTTAAATAAAAAAAATTATTTTAATATATTTTCAATTAAAATATATTTTAAAAAATAATTATTATCATACTTACAAACCATTCACATTATCAAAAAATTTATACATATTTAATAAATAAATACAAACATCATATCAAGACATGTATGAACACAAAAGCATACGTTTAAATTCTCCCTTTGTGAGGTCGATGATTAAGCTGGAATTAATTAAAATATATTATAACTGCCATCTTAAGTCTATTAAATTAGAGAATACGAAAAACGGGACACACGTGAAGAAAATGGTACGGAATAAGTTTGAGCCTCTTCGACTCAAATTTTATCATTTTCTATGTAAAAAAAGAACATCATCTTTATAGATCATCCGAACCGTGATTTGGACTAAAAAAGGGTAATCTCTACAGGCTATATATGAAAAAAAAACATATTGCAAAATAATTTACTCTATACGGAGATAGAAGAGATCTCATTATTCCTCAGAAATCATTTGAAGGAAGAAAATAGCTATTTTTTTTTAGGGGGTACTGAGATCTCATTATTCCTCAGAAATCATTTTATTTTGTTGCTAGATTTTTTTGTGTAATTAATTGGTTGGGGTAGGGTTATTTGAGTATTTTAATAATTAAAAAAAATAAAAAAAGCATGTATGACTAATTCCAGCAGCCAAAAAAAGCTATTTTGGGGTGGATTCAGCTTTGTCTCAACATCTTTTCTATGGATATGCGGTGCGTGCATTGATTGAAGGTCCGAATTGTCATGGGTAGCCATTTTTTTTTTGTTATTTCTTTCCTCTCTCTTTCTCAGTGTTTGCGCCCCGCCACCTGATTTTTCAAGTCAGGCCCTAAACTTCAATTTATTTTTTATTTAGTCCCTATTTTTTTGTAAATTTTTTAAAATAATTCATGGAATTAGAATTTTTTTTTTTAATTTCATCCCTATTCAATTTTTTGTTTTGTCAAATTTTATCATCATTTTATTGCTATTTTTTGTAGTCTTACTTTTAGAGTTGTATTTTTTTCGATTCCAACCTCCATAAATTTCTTTCCGTAAATGATTCGTATTTTTTATTCTCTGAGTATTTATATTTTAATTCTCAAAGCATTTATTATACAAAAATAAAAGCACTCTTGTTCTTGAAATTTAAAGCTCATTCTCTAATTTATTGTAATCTCAAACTTAAAACTCAGTGGCTTTATCATCTGAAGGTCCATAAACCCCACAATAAAGAAATGTTTTGTAGGTATTGAACTCTCTACCACTAATCATCTACTTCCTAAGCTTCAAAGAAAAAAAATATTAACACAAATATATGATTATATATCTATTATTCAAATACTAAAAATCTTATTCATGAGTATAACGTACGTATTTTAAAACATCATCACCATGCATATCCACCATGCGCACATAATTTTTTTTTATGCAAAGCATATACATTATTTGGATCTCCAAACCAATGACAAATCATCACCAGTCTTTTTCAACAAATAACCTATGATGTCACACGAAATAACACGCACTTTCATTCTTTCTTTTCTTGAAAAAAAAAATTACGATATGATAGGTCCAACTATTTTAGCCACATATCCATTATGGAGCAAAAGAAAAATCTTTTGTGGCAGCTGTTCTTTTTCCCGGTCCATCTTTTGTATTAGTATGCACAAATAACACACTGGAAAATTGATGAATCTGACCATAAACCTTTAATTTCTCTCGGCGCAGTCCTCATTTCATGATTTGTTAATACATATGAGTTTAGTCCAGTGCACATTCCAGCCAGAGATATAATACTGAGCTAGCTATAAATGGAGTAATAATATATAAGTAATCACTACTAACAAACACAAGCCAAATGTCTTGGCCTTTTATTTATTTATTGCTTGAACTTCTACCCAGGGTTAGTTTTGTATTTTCAATTAAAAATATATTGTAAAATAACCTTTTTACTCTTATAATAATAAAAAAAACTAATGGGAAAATGAAGGGTTTTTTTTGTTATTTTCAATATTGTTGCTAAGTAAAAAGACATTGACGTTTTTGGTGTCAAATAATTTAATTCTTAAGTTAAAGGGTATTTGTATCATTTTGGTGCTGGATTTGTTTTGTAATTAATTAGTTGGGATGGGGTCATTTGAATATTTTAATAATTAAAAAAAATATGTGTGGCTAATTCCAACAGCCAAAAAGGCTATTTTGTTGTGGCTTCAGCTTCGTTTCAACGTCTCTTCCCTTGAAATGTGATGCGTGCATCGATTGGAGGTCTAGTTTGTCACCGAATGCTATTTTTTTTCTTCTTTCTTTCCTCTCTCTTTCTCGGTGTTTGCACCTTGCCCTAATTTTTCAAGTCAAGCCTTAAACTTCTATTTATTTTTTATTTAGTCCCTATTTTTTGTTATATTTTTTTAAATAATTCATGGAATTAAATTTTTCATTCAATTTCATCATCATTCAATTTTTTGCTTTTTCAAATTTTATAGTCATTTCTTATTGCTATTTTTTGTAGTCTAAGATAACTTTTAGAGTTGCATTTTTTTTTTAATTCCACCTGCCATAATTTTTTTTCCGAATAGAATTTATTCTTTTTTTTTTTCGCTCTGTAAAATTTTCAAGAGTGGTATTTTTTTACCAGATTTAATTCTTCAACATTTAATTGATTTGGATTTGAGCTTGGTTAAACATGTGTATAAGATTTCATAGGTGCAAACTTTGAAAATTAACCTAGCTTCATAAGGTTTGCGTAGGATTGTTTTAGCTTCTTTTTTTTTTTATTTTTTTAGCTAATGTTTTATTTTATTTTATCATTTAGTATTTATTTAATTGGAAATTGAGCTCTGTTTTTTTTTCATGCTTTCTATGACCTTGATTTTATCATTTTTTTTATTTAATTGGGTTACCTCATGTCCTTTTATTTGTTATTCTTTGTTAAGTTTATTTTTTAAAAAAACTTTATTCTTG
>Ga0307517_10010504_pt1 | contig 12953 bp, 14 predicted proteins | sample 23_EM_MG_FD_194515 | JGI IMG/M metagenome (GOLD analysis project Ga0307517, IMG submission 194515) | Populus trichocarpa ectomycorrhiza microbial communities from riparian zone in the Pacific Northwest, United States - 23_EM | ecosystem: Host-associated > Plants > Roots > Unclassified | place...
AGAAAGCGATCCTGTTGAACCCGAAAGGCCCGCCAACCCAATCCGAGCGATCGGCGTACCAGGAGAAACCACCAAATCCGCTCTCGCTCTCGTTGCAACTTCCACAGGTCCACTCACGATTGTCGCGTTGGTAATAGTCGACGTGGAGACATTCGAATCGCGGTTATCGTTGTGGTAGTCGCCCCCCCTAATGATCATCTTCAACCCACTCCCGCCACTTGATCGGGTGCTGTTCCCACTGCCTGCGGAGGTGTTTGACAGTCGGTTTGGATCGAAGCGAGTGGAGTCGACAGAGAGGTGAGAGTCCCTGGCGTCGTAGGGGGGACCAAATGAGACAGAACTAGTCTTCTCATTGAGGTCAGGAGGGGCCGGGGTACCTTCATCCTTCTTTCCACGGAAGTCCAGACCGCCGTTATCGTGGTTGATAGAGGCCATCAACTCGATCCTCTCCTTCGCAGTCATCGGCCACCTCTCTTCAGCTTCTTGCTTCGCTTTCGCCTTCACCTCCTCCACGACCTCCTTCTCCTCCTTCTCCTTTCCAACATCTCCAACCTTTCCGACCTTCTCACTCTCCTTCTCTTTCTCCCTTTCCTTCTCCCTCTCCTTCTCCTTATCCCTCTTTGCCGCAGTCTTCAGACTGACCGTGGAAATCTTGCTCTTCAACTCTACATGAGAAGGAGGGTTCGGTAGCGGTATCGGTGACATCAGCGATAGCGTCGGTAGCGGTTTCTGCGGAGGCAACGGACGATGCACCGTACTTGCTCTCGAGTTCGAGCGTGATCGAGGTTGTGATTGTGACTTGGGAGGGGAGTTGGTCGGCGTGGTTTTTGATAGAGGATGGTCAGCGGACTTAGGGGGGTCAGGTCCTGTGCGGCCCCGTGTAGGAAATGGTACCGGAGAAGGCGTAGCCCGATCTGCCACCTTCGTCGACGAAGGGAGTACCCGTGTCTTCGGCTGAGAGTTGGAACCAGACGTTGAAGTGGAGTCCATCGAAGAGGTGGACGAAGACAGTGTTGGAGGCAGAGAGATGGGAATAATAGGAGCCGTCTTTGGTGGGGGAGTGTGCCTCGATTGTAGTTGTGATTGAGCCAAAACCTGAGACTGAGAAGAGGACGGTTGTGACGGCTGATAGGTCTTCTGGACCGGAAGACTCTGAGTCGCAGCCAAAGGCGGGGAAATGAGCGAACTCGATGGGGAGGCCAAACCGGGTGGTCCGGTCATTTCCTTCTTGTCGCCTTTCTCCTTCCTCTCCCCCTTGGTAGCCAACAACGTCGACCCAGTAACACCAGCACTCAAACTCATCTCTGGCTTCTTCCGCTCAGGACCTGTCCCCTCGAGCACAGGCGCACTGGTGCTCTCACCCAAAGTAGAATCAGCTGTAGCCGGCGTGGTGGTCGAAAGAGAGTCGAACAAACTGTCTCCCCAACTCCCGATATCCGTAAACGCGTCCTGACCAAGGCTCAACCTCGGCGGTGCCAACGAGTACCTCTTCTTTTTCTTCGCAGGAACAGCTGGGGACATCGACAATGAAGACATGCTCAAATCGAGCGGAGGTAACGAAGTGGGCTCCTCATCGTCGAGATCAGCGTTGCTAACCTCGGAAGTGTCTTGGGAATTCATCGACTGATCTGCAAGAATGGATCCCGGGGTCACCGTAGACGTCGACATAACCGAAGCCCTCGGTTCTCTATCCACCTGCTGTTGTCGCGTTGAAGGCACCTTCCGTAATTTCGGCTGTGGAGTCTGTTGTTGTGATTGTGAACTAAACAATGGCAGTTTCTCAAAAACGGCAACCGGCGGGGGGCCGTCCAGGTAATACGCTGGTGGTGGAGACTGTGACAAGTTATCACCGTTTACCACTCTGAACGTCTGACTCGCACTCCTCGGCGGGGTCCTTGGCGGGTGGTACGCTGATGGTCCCGTCGGTCCTGTTCTACCCACCTGGGTCACAGCGTCCCGGGACTGTGTCCTGTTCTGCGAGGGCCGTGAAGGCAGCTGTGGTTGCATCTGCGTCTGAACCTGCGGCTGTGACGGAACCGGAGGAAAATCGTATGGCGATTTCGATCTCGTAACCGGACTTGGTATCTGCCCATTCAGGTTCGTAAAAGTAGAGGCGAGGGTATCGATGGACTTCTTGGGTACGTGGCCATTGAAGCCCACAGACGGGTTGCTGGGTAAAGGTGGAGGGTGATCGTCCGTCGCATACGAAAGGTCCCCAAAACTATTGTCCCCAGACGACGATTGGTAAAAGCTCTGCCTGGACCTGCTTGTATCCGTGGACATCTTCCTCGTCCGCCTCGTCCCTCTTGACTGAATCGACGCTTGAGAAGGTTGCCTGCGTATCGATGGGGAGGGTGTCGCACGGTCCCGGGCATTTTGGGTAGTCGTCGTGATGATGGACAATTGACTCGTTGATGTCAGGTTTGGGAAATTAGGGTGTTGAAACGGGACGGTGGATGGAGCCCGGGAGGCAGTGCGTCGGTAGTTGATGGCTTCGATCTCCTCCTCACTGTAACCCAGGCTGGCCAGTGATGCCGCCCAACTCGGTGGGAGTCCGTTGTACCTGAGACGTAAGATCAGTACCCAAACGTCCAATCTCGTAAAGCAGACCCCTCCCGTTGGTCTAGATTTTGTGAGGGAGGGAGGGAAGTCACAAGACAGCTCACCCTTCATCAACATGCAGGTTATGCTATAAGATACGGTGCAAAAAAGTCAACAAATTAAATTCATGTGGGCGATAACTAAATTGAAGAAAACAAGGGAGAAATGAAGAGGTAGAGGCAGAGGCAAGGTATATGCGGCATAACAAGAGGGTAATCAGAGATGTGAAACACACCTGAAAGTTCCAAGGTAGCGAAATCGTACTCTCCTCCGAAGGTTCCGGCAGCTGTCTCGTGGCAGCCTTAGGTGTCAGACTCCTCTTGGCGAACTTTATCAGACCTTTCCCGAAGCTGGTAGAAGATGAAGCCGAAGTTGGATCTTGGGAACTGAGGGAGGGCGAAGGGGCGGGGGAGAACGGCGGAGTGGACTGTGAGCGGGCATAGTCTAGGGAAACCGGGGTCACTGGGGTGGGTGGGTCCGAGGTGAGGGACGTCCAAGAGGCGTTGGTCGGCATATTCTCCTTTGGAGGCGGTATCGGTGGAGAATGTTTGGAGGAGCCGGCGGCGAACTTGAACACCTTGAGGGAAGCAAAGCGCGAAGATGATGAGGCGGACTGCTTCTGCCCTGGCCCGGAGTTGCTCGTCGTCGCCATCGTCGTTCGGCTGATGAGGGAGGGAACGGATGTCCCGGGAGACGGTCAGCGGGCGGGTGTTGGACGGAGGACTTGTCCCCTTTGACAGAATTCTCCTTCGGCTTCTTGAATTCGCGGGTAATGCACAAGTCTCGATTTGGCTTTGTTTGGCCTGGTGGCAACATCCCGCCTTCTCACGGTCGACAAAGATGCCTTCTGATTGGCTGAAACAGTGGACAGGCGGGCTCGGACCTGTTATACCCTATTGTTCCCTTAGTCTTTGCCGTAAAATCCGTAGCATATACTGGGTCTTGGCTAGCAGCACACACGCGTACCATCGCCACTCCTACATCTGATATAATCGACCTAAGTGACCCACAAGACCAGAAGACTGTTTTCAAGTTTTCCGAGATCTCAAACTGAGTTGTCTTTGGCCACCCTTCCATGTTCGACATGCTGAGTTTCGCCTTTCTCCTTCATACCTCCACTTCCAAGACTCTCGGTTCCATCGGCATCTCCTGAGATGGAGTTCACGTCGTCCTTCGAAGCACCAGCCTGGAATGCCGTCTTGCCTTTCTCGAAGTGCCTTCCATGGTTCTCGGGGCCGACGAGGGTGAGGACGATGAGGTAGGCGGCCACAACTCCGATGAAAATACCCTGGACGAGGGCATAGTTCGGCACTACTCTGGGACCGGTCGGCGTTTGGATGGTCGTAGTGGAGTGTTCTCCACCAGCTGTGAAACAAACGAGATGAGCAAGAACGATGCAAAAAATCCAAAGGAAACATGCTCACTGGCTTCGATCTGAGCGGAAGCTGAAGACACCATGTTACCCAGCTGGTAGGCCACACCCGGGAAGGTGGACCTGAAGGCAGGAGGAGAAATTTCCGACAGCAAAATCGGGACAACACCCCATGCTCTGTAAAATCAAAAGATCGTGAGAACCGTTCTGGTTCTCGAGACGAGTCTGCGAGACCTACCCTTGAACGCCGAATTGGACGCAGAAAGCACCAGCGGAGAGCCCGCTGAACGTAGTTGGGATGATCCAGAGGGGGATGAATGCTCCGACGAGTAGGACGAAGATGCTGAAGAGAGAGAGAATAAAATGAGATCAGGGTGAAACTTGGTTGTGTGTAGCGCGACGCACATGACAGTAAGACGGCGACCGATGTGTTGGCTCACAGTACCGGCAACCACACCTCCCCTACATTGGATTAGACGAGGACCATATGAAATCAAGGAGAAAGAGACGCACGAGATAGCCCCACAGTTTCCAATGATGGTTGCGACGGTAGCATCGAACCTTGAGAACCCTTTGCTCGCTTGCAGATAAGTGGGGTAGAGATCTTGAGAGCCGTGGGACAGGAAGTTGAATCCGGTCATCAACAAGACGGCGTAGATGCACAACATCCAGTGGGTCTTGAGCATCTGTTTGACCTCGTGGAAGAAGATGCGCGTCTTTGCCCGAGAGGAGGGTTCCCCGGGGCCGTCCCGCTGCTCTTCCTGAGCGCGGAGGAAGACTTGACTCTCGGGAAGAAGAGCGCGCAATACGGCAGCAAATGCAGAAATGCCGGCACCGGTCCAGAACAGCGAACGCCAGGTGGTATCAGGAACGAGGTATAAGTTGATGACGGCGGCGATGAGGTAGCCGCAAGCGTATCCCTGCTGCAGGACACCGCTGGCTAGACCACGAGCCTCGACGGGGAGGTTTTCTAGGGCGGTCGCAGAGGCCAGACCCCAGATGCCTCCCATGGCGACACCGAAGAGACTCCGGAGGCCGAGGAACTGTTGGAAGGTTTGGACGAACCCAGAGCCGAGGGAGAGGACGGCGACGAGGAGGAGGTTGACGACCAACGGCCACTTCCGCCCGAATCGGTCAGAGATGAGACCGAAGATAACCTAGGGAAGTGTAAGTGACGTAGCTCGGCGGAAGAGGGTGTCACTTACGGCACCGGCGGAACGGAACAACAGGGTGAGGGTAATGGAGGTCGTCTGGCCCGGGGGAAGAGAGTGATAAGATTAAACGCGTCGGGAGAAGCGTGACGACTGACAAGGTCATGGGTGGAACGGTCGAACTGTTCCTCGAGATTCGTCACGGTGAGCGACACGCTGAAAAAGTCGATGGCGTCACAAGTCCAAGCCAGCCAGCTAAAAACAGATCAGAATTTAGATCAAAGTTCAACCGCTCTTGGCAATGCCAAGCATTCCAACTTACCCAGAGAAAAAGAGACCCCACTGGGTCCAAGTGAGACCTCGCAGGACCTCTAGCAGCGGTCTCGTTCTCTCGACCTTCTCTTTCTTCGGCACGAGGTTTCGCAGGAAGTACGGCGCCATTGGGGGGGAAGCCCGAGGGGGGAATAGAAGGTCGTAAGGGGGAGAGGGAGAGAGAGAGAGGAGAGCGACACAGAAGCAGGAGGAGTGGGCCCCAAACTCTGAGAGTAAAATCGAATCCGGAGTTCTCGCCTTTATGTACTCATCACCCTTCTAATTTCCTGGTTCCGCCCCGGTCCGGTGGGCCACAGGGAGGAGGCAAGCTATTTCCGGACGTGAGACATGGAACCCCACCTCCAAACTCTGTAGGGAAGTCTGCCGGCGACGCTGTCCCGGCGAAACCACGGAGTCCCCGAGTCTAAAACGCCAAAACCGCCACGTATCTTCTCCCAGTCGCAGAACCTCCTCCGCACTTCGAACCAGAGGCTGGAAAACATACATCTGGCTGCAGTCGCGCGGAGTTGGCCGGGGAAACGAGGCAGGCAGATCTCGATGTATCATGGGGTCGTCATCAGAAATGCATTAGCCCCCGGAGTGGGGCATTTGTTGACCCGGACGCTCCCAGCGCGCGCAAGACACCTTCTATGCGACGTCTTTCACACGCCGGATGCGCGCCACCTCTGAAGGAGACAAACGCGCAATCTTTCCCCCGGCGTCGAGTTGTGGATATAAGCTCTGGGTTCAAATCTGATTGTTTCTCATCGGAGCAATTGCTGCAGCGCGTCGTGCCTGATCCTACAACTACGGAGTGTGCCTGCCATATCCACCCTCAGCTCTCAATTTCAACGCCTACCGATCGCCTTCTTGGCTTCGACCTCTGCTGCTTTGGCTGGTGCAGGCGGTAAGACGGGGAACACGACGAAAAGGCAACAACTCACCCTCAGCTTCGGCCCTGCGTCTCGCCTGAGCAGCCTCTCGCTCTGCTTTGATCCTTGACAGACGAGCGAGGTCCATCTGCGCTTGCTCTGTCTTACCCTGAAGGTGGAGCTACAGGAAAATTGTTCAACAACAAGAACACCGGTCGAACATTCGTAACCCACCTTCATGTACCTTTCTTTCGCCTCGGCCTTCTCTTTAGCCTCCCTGGGAACCACCTCTATCAGCCACACAGCAACGAGCGTAAAGACAATACTTCACCTTTCTTTCCTACTTGGTTCCCTTGGGGCATTCAAATCCGAAATCTTCATCCTCCCCACTGTTCGGTTCGGGTTTGCAAGTAACGGATCTTCATCCTCGTCCTCATCTTCCTCCTCGACGACCTCCTTCTTCTTTCCCTGTTTCTTGAGAGCTTTCCTATCAGCACGACTCAACTCTTGAAGGGCAGCGGGAGCTTCCTCCTCTTCAGACTCTTCCTCGGATTCTTCCTCTTCTTCCTCTTCCTCGTCGTCGTCGTCATCATCATCATCCTCGTCTTCCTCTTTCTTGCTTCTGGAGCAGCAACAGCGCAGACAAAAGAATTCCGAGAACCCAATCGGTAATCGATGGTGGACCAATGAGATGCGTGACGTTATCAGAGATCAGTCGTCGTGAGAGCCGACAGAGGATAGGCGAACCTGGGATCAACAGCCACGGCCGTGCCATCTGCGTTCAGCTCAAGGTGCCGGCTGTAAGGACAGACGCAAGGGACTAAGTCAGCATTAAGCCGACGACGAGAAAGTGTGGCGAGCGTCCGCCAGACCTAAAACTTCGTCCGCCACCCCGCTTGACCTTTGTTTTTCCTACACAAACCAATAAGAAACCACATCCAGAGGAAAATAATAAACAAGAAAGTCTCACCTCCTCTAACCATCGTCGTCGTAACACTTCAAGAGAGTACAGACCCAGTTAGGTTCTGATAACAGAAAGATGGAACACTGCCTGACTCTTTTCGGTCGTGGTGCTCGATCGAAGGCTTACCTAATCCCGCCATCCCTATTTGCTCCTCACAAACGCGCGCACGGAAAAGAGAAACGAGAAGGTCGAAACGATGACCACGATACCAGCAAGGCTAGCCAGAGCCACAAAGTCCTCTTCGAGCCCCACGGAGGCTCGTCAACGTGTTCTCTCCCTCTACCGAGACTGGTACCGCTCCGTGAGTCCGCCGCCGACCCCCCACGCGATACATCCCGAACCAACTAGCGGGCTCACTAACCCATTCCGCTGAAAACCTTCAGGCTCCAGAAATCTGCTCCCTCTACGCCCTCAACCTCTCACCAACCTACCTCCGCCACGTCATCCGCCAAAAGTTCGAACGCAACCGTTCCGTGACCGACCCAAAGATCATCGACGTCCTCATCGCCAAAGAACGTATGGAATACCAAGAAACCATGAACTGCTGGAAGATGAACGACCAACTCCTCGGACTCCTCGTCCACCGGGACGGTGGGAAACCTGTGGACGGTACCTTCTTGCAGAAGTTCTATCAGGGTGAGTCGCTCGTTAGTCCGGTTGTTTTCCTTCCCGGGGAGGGCCCCTTCCCTTCTTTGTTGCTTGTCGCGTTCGGGTTTCAAATTCAGTGTTTGGGGGTCAACTCAATTCTGATTGTATGCTCTCAGGGAGGGACGAGCAGGCGGTACGACCAGCAGCTACCGGAATGTAGTTCTGCGCAGCCAAATAGAATCCCTACATCATCCCGCCTCTTGTTTTACATCGAGGCCCGTGCGCTCTCCAATACCGTCTCCAGTCCGGTGACGCGTGAATTCAAGGTCTTGAACACAACATCAACTTCGCGATCGATTGTTTCAAGAGTCAACGTTGTCAACGCTGCAACTGGTTACATCCGTGCAATTAACGCTCTTGAACAGATGATGACAAAAGTGCCGTCCCAAACCATTTCTAAATAATAATTTTGAATCGTACAGTACAGGCAATATTGAAACACGGAGAAGGACGAAGAGTGAAGGGGGAGACGGACACATTTCAAAAGCCCGGGTCTTGGGGGCAGGAACTAGACGTATCTCTAAGGACAAAGGACGGAGAATGGTGCGGTGGTGATACAACTATGCTATACGGACTAGAGGGGGAGAACTGAGGACTCCCACAAGGCGAGTCACAAGGGTGAGCGGAAAAAAGATAAGGAAAAAGCTGCAACGAGCACATGGATTTAAGAAACCCAGGACACAAATCCGAAGCCGAGCAAGGTCAAGGACAGGGGCGCTAGGAACCAGAACAAGGAAGAAGCAGTTGTGGGAATAAAACTTTTGCGAATCCTCGTTCTGCTTGGCCCACCTCGACGCAGTATTTTTGGAAACGAGCTGCCACGATCGGCAAACTTGAAGCGAAACGGGGATGTGGGAATAACGGAATTGATTTAACGAGTTGGTAAAAAGGCGGCATGTACCGTGGGGTGTTGAGGAGATGGATTGTCCAGAGGTAAAAAGAAGAACACGGGAATCGAGATTGTGTGCTTTTGTCCACGGAGGGATAGACAGCAGTTGCAATTGGTCACGTCCAGGAAACAATGGCAGTGGGGAGATGTGCATTGTCCTGGATGTGTTTGAAAGGGGGGCATTGGTCGAACAAGGGTGAGGGGTAACAGGGTCCAGACCTGTCGCTCGGAGTTGGACTTAGATCAGATCGAGGATAAGGTAGAGGGGGCGGAATGGTAGTGATGTATGCGTGCAATCAGTGTGAGGAATGTTGTGGAGGGGGGGGATGACGTGGTACCGAGCCAAATGCGGTCAGGGGGGACGGTGTGGGAGAGAGAGAGAAGTGGGTGAAGATGACGATAATAATAGAGGGAAGGGATGTACTATCAAGACTGTCCATTGCAGCTCGGGAGGTGCGGAAGAGATTGTCCGTATGTAAGAGCCTCTGACGCTTTCGCCCCCGGATATTCTTACTTTGAATTTGTTTCGCGATGATCGCATTCGGCTTGCAAGCCGAATGATGGTTCACCCTCAGAATCGAGGGAAATCCTCCAACTTACTCTTCGTCCTCCTCGGAGATAGACTCCAATGACGAAGTCCTTCCATGGCTACTCTTCCTGCTCCTCGACCCGCCCCCAGACGACCCCGTCGCGGGAGACAAGTTGGTCTTCTGGAGCAGCATCAAATTGACTTGACTGAGTAGAGCGCCTGAAGAGCCAGAGGACGAGAATAAGCAACCGGTAGAATTCGGGGTGGAGTAGATCGCCGCGGGACCTCCCCCGGTTCCATTCCAAGCGGATGGACCGGTCGAGTAAACCGAGGGGGGCTGCAAGGACGAAGAGGCAGAAACGGACGGAGGAGGGAACGAGGCATTCCTCGTCGGAAGGTAGGACGGATGCGACTTGGGCGAGGCGGTATAAATGCAGTTCGAAGAATCGTCTGCAAAGGGGTATCCAGAACGAGTGGAGCGCTTCCTCCCATTCAGAGACGGATTGGCAGCGATGGTTGGCGGGAACTGGGGAACAGGTGGCGACGCAACATAAAGCACCTCTTCGCTATCGCCCCCGTGGACCTGAGAGCGGGGAGCAGAGCGCTGGTTGAGCATCAGTGAGAGAGGGGTGATCGAGAACAAGGAACATACCTTGTGGTCAGGGGTAAACATCCACGGTTGGGGCACATCGCCGCTGTCCCTGCCGCGCATTTGGGACCTCCTCACGCTGGCGTTCTGGCCAGAAGGGAAAGGAATGCTAGACATGGAGGCGTATTGTGTACCGCCTGTCGAGGAATTCGAATCGAAGCCGAAGGAGAGGGGCCAAGAGGGTCTCCTGATATGAGACGGAGTTGCGGGGGAGTACAGGAGATCCTGATCGTGATACGAGTTCCGGCGGGCAGGAGAAATCATTGCTTGTGTTTAACAGAGGGAGAAAGAGAGAGAGAAGGAAGAAAGTGAGGGAGGGGATGGGGGGACAAGCGAAGAGGAGAGGATTCAGGTGATGGGGAGCGGCCGGATGCTGACAATTATATAATTTTCCAAATTCCCACTGAGCGTAAATCCCTTTTGATCAAATGTCGTCGGCGTCCCCTTATTATTTTATTTTTGTATTTGGAACGAGATTAGAGCGCAAAGCCTAACCTTCTCTTTGTTTAGGAGAAAGGGAGGGAGGGAGAGAATTGGCGGGCAAGACACCCGGGCCAGGCAGGCGATGACAACGGCCGTGTCTCTCCTTCTTCTCGGGGCGGGCGGTCGCCCACATCGCCTCCGGTTGTCAACGGTCTTCCGCATCAGCCCTCGGCACGGAAAAATAAAACAAAACAGGGTAACCCCTCTGGACTGGACGGGGTCTAAATTCCACTGTAATGGGGACGTAGACTGGGCCACGACTGGGCTCTCAGTCAGGTTGCCCGTATCTCAGCCGGAAATATGCTCAGCCGCGAGAGCCAAACCCGCCAACCCCTAGCGGCTGCGGAGCGCGAGAGATCAGAGGGCTTCACCACACCCCCGGCTCCCAACGACGACGACAACAAGAGCCATTCAATGACATTGGCACTGTCACGAGATTGGTGTCAGCATTACCCCCGCTCATGGACCCCGATTGCTCCATCCAATCTCCATACCCTGCTCGATGACTGCAGAACATACATCACGCTGTTGGAAGCGACATGATGCCGACCTGAATATGCCTTCTCTCGGCAGTCCCCCTGCACCCAGCGCCGTCTGGTCATGTCAACTCCGTGCGGCCAGGTTTACCGATGAACAGCCTCCGCGGGCTACGGTCTGCAGGTGGCCTCAGCGCTCAGCTATTGTTCCGTAACTCCTTGGACCGTGAGTGGGGTGCGATACCGGCTCACGTATCGCCCATATCATCCAAAACCCGTGTTCAGCGACTATCCATCTGTTCTGTTCGCGTACGGGGAACTCGGATATGGCGGTGGGCACTTGCCGTGAGTTCGCGCGGGGTTTCTTACACCCAGATCGGGTAGCCTATGACGCGAGGGCGGTCAACCCGTGCAAAACGAGTTTGCATGAACTCCCGTACAGCGACTCGAACTGGAGCCGTCCTGTTATCGTTACTGGTCCTGTGCAGCGAGGTCCAGATGGAACATCGGTACGTCTTCATTGTGGCTGGCGGTGATTCCTTGATAAACCTCCCGTTCACGGTGGCGGTGGCTGCAATACTGCGGGGTCTGAATATGAGGGTGGGACGAAACACCGTGTCGAGTTAATGACGCCAGAACACCCACCCAGCCATGACCCGTTTTTGTCGGCGAGGACCCGGGGGATCAGGGGTCTATTTCCGTTTCTTCTATGTTGAGAAAGGATCGTGGCGTTCGAGACCATCGAGGTTGGGCTTGACCTCGGGTGTGGCGAGCACGTTTAATATGAACATGTTGGTCGTTACAGACACCACGATCGTGTAAGTGGAAGATACGCGACGAATAACGGGTAACATAGGCTGGAATCCAGCCTCGGGCTCAGAGGAGGAGCTCTGGATTGGGGGGGGAGGGCGCAGGCGGCGGGGCGCATAGCCAAACACCCGACTGCCTGTGCTGGCTTGTGGTCACGCGTTTGAATGGGTCCCAGGAGAGATCCGTCCCATTTGTCTTACGATTGCATTGGCGGGCTCTCGTCCTCTTGGCTGGATTGAATGCGCGGAGAAATTTCGCTGCCCGGCATGTGGGTTTCACCAGGTGGTGTTTGGGATGAATCGATGACCCTTGTTGACATCCCTAGTTGCACGACCCGAAGTATTCGGCCGTTGATCATGATATACATAATCAAACTTGCACTTCCTTGCGAGTCAATCTGCAAACAACAGCCGACCGCGTGGCTTCCCTTCTCGAGCTCCATCGTCTCTTACTCGCAAGTTCCGCCTCTCCCCGCTTTGGAAACAAGGTGATGGCCGACAGCCTTCCTTTGATGTGGCGCCCGCGATCCTTGCTTCTGCCTTCTCCACACCCGCTTCCAAGGGAAGAGATGTCCGCGTCCGCTATGAACTGGCTGAACTGAAGAAGCATGGCGCGGTCGAGAAGCTACGAACACCTGACTCCAGGGGGACACCGTGATGAACCTTACTCTGTTGTATATAACCACGTCCGATGCTTTGGCTGCTGCCCAAGGCCGCCTTCCCTCCCCGACCATGTCTCTGGGGTCTTTCCCCGTGCTGTGCTCCCTGCTGACCCTCCTTGGCGCCGTGTCTGCCGTCGACTCACCTGGTGAATTTTCGACAATCGGAAATGTTCTCAAGCCCACAATTACGTCATATGCGTTCAATCCCTTCCCCACTCCCTCAGAAAGCCCTATCCCTGGAGTTTTCCCTGAGACTTACCCAGACAAGCCTCCCCCTGTTGGTGACCCGGCAGTCCCAAACTTTGGCCCTGCATGGGAAGCCGCCCACAGCAAGGCAAGGACGACGGTTCGTAGGTTCTTTGTGTTACGGCTTCCGCTTCCATTCAAACACACGTGAGTGTCATAGGTCCAGGGCTTGACCCTCGAAGAAAAAGTCAACATCACTACAGGTGTCGGCTGGACGAACGGTCCATGCGTCGGAAACATCCCGGCAGTTGGTGATTTCCCCGGTCTCTGTCTGGACGTACGTCCGTCTC
>Ga0307517_10010505_pt1 | contig 12953 bp, 11 predicted proteins | sample 23_EM_MG_FD_194515 | JGI IMG/M metagenome (GOLD analysis project Ga0307517, IMG submission 194515) | Populus trichocarpa ectomycorrhiza microbial communities from riparian zone in the Pacific Northwest, United States - 23_EM | ecosystem: Host-associated > Plants > Roots > Unclassified | place...
GTTTGCAGGCTTTTTGGTAACTGCCGCTATCTGGGTAATAGATATAGATGAAGTATTAGATGCCAATATCACATCTGCTTTGCAAATTTCGCTTAACTGTTTAAAAAGATTGAGCTTTATTTCCTTGTTTTCGGTTGCAGCCTCTACAACCAGGTCGGCATCAGATGCACCTTGTTTCAAATCAGTATGGACGATTATATTAGAAAGGGTAGAGATTTTAATAGCTTCATCGATGGCTCCCTTTTTTATCTGCCTGTCAAGGTTATTGGTTATGGTTTGTAAAGCTTTGGTCAATGATTCGCTGTTAATATCAACTAACGATACTTTAAAGCCATTTTGTGCAAAAGTATGGGCTATGCCATTGCCCATAGTTCCCGAACCGATAACCGTAATATTCTTTATCATAATTGGTATTTAGAATTATGGCTAAGTTGGGAGAAAATCTTTACATAGCAAAATGACCGCTTTTAATTACAGGCTGATATAATTACCTGCATCGATTACCACTTTTTTGTCGATCACATTATATTGAGGAATATGCCCCAACTCTTTCAGCCCGGAGTCTTCAAGTATAAACTCCGTAGTATGGCTATCCTTTACGCCGTTAAAAATGATTCCTTTAATCGGGATCCCATAATTTTTCAGGGCATAAATCGATAAAAGTGTATGGTTGATACTTCCGAGATAGTTTTGTGATACCAAAACCACTTCTGCACCGAGATTTTTGATCAGGTCGATCATCAAGAATTTGTCATTCAAAGGCACTAATAAGCCACCCGCGCCTTCGATTATAAGTGTGTTATCGGTTTTAGGTAGGATAATACTATCCGGATCAATAATAATTCCGTCAATTGCAGCAGATTTATGCGGCGAAAATGGTTGTGTTAGCCGGTAACTTTCCGGATGAATACGAGTAATTGTATTCGATATCAGGTTTTTTACGGTTAAGGAATCACCGCTGTCCAGGTCGCCTGATTGTATTGGTTTCCAGTAGTCGGCTTTTAGTTTTTCAACCAGGATAGCTGATACAAGAGTTTTGCCTACCCCGGTTCCGATACCGGTAACAAACAAAGGTTTTTGGAGGGTCATAGGGCAAGTTGATGTATAATTTCAGACAGCAAATTTATTTCATTCGCTGAATTAAACGAATGCAAACATATTCTTAAGCGTTCATTTCCTTTAGCTACGGTAGGGCTGAGTATAGGGCGAACATCTAAACCTGCATTTTGCAATTCACCGGCTATTTTTTTAGCTTTTTCATTACTGCCCACCACCAGGCATTGAATAGCAGAATCACTTGGTAATAAATTATCGCCTGTATGAGGTGCGGACCTTTTAAATAATTGAATATTGTCTCTCAACTCCAAAATCTCATTTTCAGATTTAGGAAGTAGCTTATATGCCATTTTTATTGAGGCTATTTGGTGGAACGAGGCGGCTGTCGTATAGATAAATGATCGCGAAAAATTAATCAGGTATTCTCTCAGCAATTTACTGCCTAAAACTATTGCTCCATGGCCACCCAGAGCTTTCCCGAAAGTGACTATCCGGGCAAAAACTTCATTCTCTAAATTTAATTGACAGATCAGGCCCTGGTTGTAAAGACCAACAGCGTGTGCTTCGTCAACTATCAGCTCGGCATTATATTTTTTGGTAACAGCCAATATATCTTTTATAGGAGGTGTATCACCATCCATTGAGTAAACACTTTCTATTACGACATAACAATTGCCTTTGGCGTGCTTCAGTTTATCTTCAAGGCTTTGCAGATCATTATGCCTGAAAGTGTATCGGTTTGCATGACTTAAGCGCGCACCGTCAATAATGGAGGCGTGTATCAATTCATCTAAAATAATTGTATCGCCACGCTGAGGCAGGGAGGAGAATAGGCCTACATTAGCATCATATCCGGAATTATAGATCAACCCGGCTTCGGCTTGATGAAAGTCTGCTATTTGCTGCTCCAAAGTTTCGGTATAAGCCAGATTTCCCGAAAGTAACCTTGAGCCGGTCGAACCATTCAATACATTATGATTTGCAGCAATTTCATCGTCGATCCATTGTTTTAGGATAGAAGAACGTGCAAAGCCGAGGCAATCATTTGAACAAAAATCAGCCAAATTGCTTTCAGGCTTTAAGGTTCTGTACGAACCATTTTCCAGGCGTTCGTCAAGCTTTTCACGGATAAATTTTTCTGATGCGTTCAAGATTGAAAATTTGTGCTAAAATAGAGAAAGCCGCCCGTTTTAACCGGAGGCTTTCCTGAAAATAATTTATGAGCGAAGCTTAGTTATTACCTCCGCCACCGCCATTTCTCATCCTGTCCATTCTTTCCTTCATCAGTTTATCATACGCAGTAGCCTGTTCAGGTGTTAAAATCGCTTTGATCTTATCATTGCCATCTTTCATCATTGGCATCATAGCCGACCTCATCGCGTCCCTGTCACCATTAGAAGCAGTTCTGATGCTATCCATTTTGGTAGCCTGCACTTTGTATATGGCAGTGATTTTCGCTGTCTGGTCGTCGTTCAAACTAAGTTGCGTTTGTAATTGCTTTGCCCTTTCTTCAGGACTTCTTCTCATGCCGCCACCTTGTGCACGGCTTACCGCTGTGATCCCCACAAGGAAACAGCATATCAACAAAAATTTCTTCATTTTTTAGTTTTTTAATAATTGATCTTTTGATAAAGTTAGACGCGAATGGTTTAATAACTATCGTGTAACTTAATTGTTGCTTTGAGATTTCATGAATAGCCCGTGATTAATAAAATTGTTACAAAGGCTCATAAAATAAAAAAACCGGCCTAGTGGAGGTCGGTTTAATTTATGTCTTTTAGAAGTACTTGCCTTAGTTATTATTTTGCTGCAATTTTGAGATCGATCGCTGCATTTGGGCCATCATAGTGGTCAGGCTTTCCATGGTGGGCTCGGGGGTAGGCATTGGCATTTGTGTGGAGATATAAGCTTTTGCCTTCCATATTTCCAATATATCCTCGCCGCTTATGTCATAAGGTTCATAAACAGGGTTGTCGGATACCAGTTTTAATTTTTTCTGCTCCTTGAATTTGCCGTTCACCCGTTTATATACAACGCCTTCGGTTTTGGATACGATGACATAGGTATCACCGGATTTCAGATCTCCCCAATTTTCAAGATACTCGCCAATGATTATCGTACCGGATACTAACGGCAGCATCGAGTCACCTTTAATTTCGAATGCCCTGTAGGTGCCTTGTTTAAACATAGGCAAATAGAATTTTGGCAAGGCTGCTACATATTCCGGATCGGCATAACCATTCAGATAGCCCGCGCTTGCTTTCAGAGGCACAAGCTCAATATTTTCATTATCATCTTTATCAACCGATATACTTAGTATACGCAGGTTGGCCGGATCGCCTTTGGGTTTTGGCGCCCATTTTTCATTTATAGTCTCATTTATAAAATCATCTACCGTGATCTCAAAAAATGATGCTATATTTTTTAGCAATTCATATTTTGGTTCGGCCCTTTCTTCCTCATATGCGCCAACAAGTGATCTTTTGATACCTATCTGATCTGCAAACTGTTGCTGTGTAAGGCCCTTCTTTTTCCTGAGAAATTTAATATTTGATGAAATTATTGACATAAAATTTGCATTTGCTAAAATTATTAGTATTTTTATGCTCATAAAATTAGTAATTATTTTTTAACCCGCAAATTTTTATTTGAAATGAAACGCTTTATCTATATTATAACTGACCGCAACAGGAACAATTTACATGTTGGATTATGCTCAGACATCTTAAAGACCCTACAGTTTTACCGTGAAATGCCTACTTTATTCTTTGATACCGCACAGCAATTGAACCGCCTTGTTTATTTTGAAGAGATCAATACGGAAGAGCAGGCAATGGAGCGGTTTAAATTTGTAAGTACGTTTACCCGTCCCCAAAAAGAAAAAATGATCAGATCTGTTAACCCTGATTGGGTAGACCTGACCATTGGACTAAATTTTGAGAACAACATGAGGGCAAGACCAATGATCCGCCCGTCTATCAGTGCTGCCCGGAAGCTGGTTGCTTTTTAATGAATTTCAGTGCACCCGAATTCATGCAATAGCGTTTGCCACCGCGATCAGCCGGTCCATCATCGAAAACATGGCCCAGGTGTAAGCCTGTACTTTTTTCGATCACCTCATCGCGAGACATTCCAAGGCTATTGTCTTGAACTATTTCAATTTTGTTTGGATCAACCGGTTTTACAAAGCTTGGCCAGCCTGTATGGCTATCGAACTTATCATCCGAGCTAAATAAAACCTCACCTGTTGCCGCACTGACATAGACACCTTTCTCGTGATTATTCCAGTAAGCGTTTTTGTAGGGCGTCTCGGTACCACTTTCTACCATGATCTCGTATTGATTTGGGGTAAGTACCTTTTTCCATTCTGAGGCAGGTTTGCTCAATTTTCTTTTAGCTTGAGCCGTGCTGTTTTGAGTGCTAAATAAAAATAAAGCACTGGCCGATATCGCAAATAAGATTAATGTTTTCATACTAAGAATTACGTAAACACTTTTATTGCGGTTTGTTGCTACCCTGTAATTCTTGTGTAAACTTTGGCATCAATACTTGTGTCACTACGTGAAGTATTCCATTGCTTTGCTGAATATCAAACCGGCTCACTATACTTTGACCACCGCTCTCATCTGTCAAAACAATATTCCGGTTTTCATTGATCCGGGCGATTAATGTACCACCTGATAAAGTTGTAAAGGTTGCTTGTCCGTTACCTGCTTTAATTTGTCTTAGTATGTCTTTTGAAGTTACCTTTCCGGTAATCGCATGATAATTGAGCAAAATAATTAACTGTGCTTTGTGAGCAGGTAATAATAAAGTATCCAGTTGTCCGGCAGGTAGTTTTTCAAACGCTTTGTTACCTGGTGCGAAAATGGTAACCTGGTTATTGCCATTAAAAGTATTCGTTGAATCAGCAGCCTTTATGATAGTGGTCAGTGTAGAAAAGTTAGGTGATGCTAAAACGTTCTCCAGAATAGTTTTAGATGGACTCATCAGCGTACCATCAATATTCCTTGCTTTCGCCGGCTTATTTACTGATGAATCCACTTTTTGGGCAAAAACTAATGAACTGTTTAAAGCTATAAAAAGAAATAGAAGCAGTTTATTCATTATAGTAGTTTGTATGCTAAACTATTGAAACAGGTACATGTTTTAGAAATTAAAAAAGCGCCCGATTTTTATAGGCGCTTTCCATATAATTCTTTGCGTTACCATCCTGGCGTAAATCCTAAACCGAATACCGGTTTGCTGATATCGCTACGGTTAATCGGCCACGCGAAATAGGGTTCCAATACAAAATAACCAAACAGGTTAACACGCATTGAAACACCGGCGCTTAATGCCGGCACCCTTGAATAAATAGGGGTGGTTACCGGGTTACCATTATCATCAATTGCCTGGTTGCCATTCTGATCTAACACCGGTTTAGACCCAATTATTGATGGATTGGTTTTAAAGTCGATTTTATCACCCGCATTCCATGCGAGTCCGGCATCAAAGAACAGGTTCAATTCAGTAAAGAAGAATTTTGATTTGATCTGGGAGAGTTTTTCAGGCCCTGTAAATGGTAAGCGGACCTCGAAATTAGCTACCGCTATGCGATTACCAGATAACTGATCAATGGTAAAATTATTGGTTGGAGTTTTGTTGTTACTATAGAAAGTTTGCGCTTCGTAACCCCGGATATAGAATGGATACCCAACATAGAGCGGATAAAGTCCATTAACACCACCAAAGCGTCCATATCCATACAACCTTGCAGCAAATGTTACCGGTGCTACGCGAAGATATTCACGTAGGTCGATAGTTGGTGCAAAAAAGTGATAGGTGCCAAAATCGTATTCGGCCTCTAAACGATATCGAAATCCAGTTAAAGGTGACGCAACACCAAAAAACGAGTTGTCTCCAACTAAAGATGTACTCACCTGGTACAATGTAAATGGTACCAGTCGGGCGTTGTTTGTCGAATCCTTGTTGTAAGCTGAATTAGAAATATGCTGGTGCTGATAATTGCTCAGTACATTCCCTAAAGTGTCATAAAAAGTACTGTACCTGTCTACACGGTAGCCATAATGCGATATCCCGGTACCAAATTCTACACGAGTGGTTTTTGATATCGGGTAGGAGGTAAACACATTTGCCTGATCTTCGAAAATACGGATGATATCATACCGCTCCTGGAAGGCAGGAATAGTTGTGGTAGTATTAACTGCGTACGTTGTCGGGATAATACTATAGTTGGCAAACTGATATGGAATGTGCGATACCCCAAAGCCAAAGTTCCAGCGGCCCTGCTGATTGATATAAATAAACTGGCCGCCAAAATCATATACCTGGCCGTTTACGTCAAGTCCTGCATAGATCAGGTTATGACCTAAAATATCACTGAATACTCCCTGAACACCGCTCGAGAATCCAGCTCCAAACTGGCTTACTGAGGCACCAACACCGCTACTTGCCAGGTAGTCGAGCTTAAACATCGGTTTGTATGGGATTGACTTGATTGAATCCGTAGGGATCTTCTTATAGGCCAGGTAATTGTTAAGATTTGAGTTGATCAAATCCACTCCAACTGAACGGAATGGCGGAAGCATGGCCGCGTCAAAATTCAGCGCCTGACTGTTAACTGTTTTAGGTGTAAAATCCGATGCCTTGGCATTATATAAAAAGTATTTCTGAGCGAAATAGTAAGAGTAAATAATATCATCATTATTTGATATCGTGATCGCCGGAGAATATTCGGTAATACCACAAATACCGGTGAACAGATCGGTCATTTGTTCAACTTCACCTGTGGTTAAAGTATAGCGATACATGTTGCGGAAACCGTCCCTGTTTGACAGGAAATAAATCTTTTTCCCATCAGCCGAATATTGGGGATCTAAGTTGTTGGCACCGTTAAACACATTAATATTAGCAACTTTACCCGTGGCCAGGTCCAGTTCAGCAAGGTTAAATGTGATATCTTGTGATAGAGACTGATCGTATGTTGTCCGGTCGCTTGTGAAGATTACCTTCCTGCCATCTCTTGAAAAAGACGGCTGATAGTCTGAATATTTATCGTTGGTTAGCTGGCGTACTTTTTTTGTATCGAAGCTGTACATGTACAAATCGCTTTGACCATCAGACATGCCCTGGCATACGATGTTATTACCATCGGGCGACCAAGTGAGGTTGCTGAACTGCTCTGCTTTTTCCATGGATATGTCAGCTGATACGCTCCCGTTTGGTATGTCAACAATCAGCATACGGTTTCGGCCATGGCTGAAGACGCTAAACGCAAACTTTTTGCTATCGGGCGACCATGCGCCTGCTGATTCAATAAAATTGAATTCGTCTATGTGTGTGTTAGATATCTTGCTCGTCAGCTTTTTTATTACCTTACCCGTTCGGGCGTCAGCAAGGTAGAGATCTATCGTGAACAAGTCTTTTTCGGATAGAAATGCCAGGTAATTACCGTCGGGGCTGATAGCAGGAGCTACATTTAATTCCCCTGAGTTTTTATTGTCTATGATCTTTTTGCCGACCGGTTTTTGTACTGTGTCTTTTAAAAGAGGTTTGTAGGCTGCTTCAATCGAGTTCTTCCAGAGATTGGATAAAGTTTTGTGATCATAACCAAATGTCCTCCGGATGCCGTACTCCAACCCAAAGCGTGCAGTGTTTTTAAAGAAGGGTACAATGATCGTGTCACCATAAGTCGAGCCGATGAATGACCAGAATGCTTCGCCATAACGGTAAGGGAAGTACTTATTTGTTTCTGTCAGATCGCGGATTGTGGGGATATTCTTATTCAGGTAGGCATCCCGTATCCACATGGCCGTATAGGCATCTTTTTTGCCAATAGAAAGATATTCGGCCATACCTTCTATCATCCATAAAGGCAGGTTGTTGATATTTTCAAAAGAAGCTGAATCCCGGCTTAATAACGCGTGGTACTGGAAGGCATGAACCAATTCGTGACCAATAACGTGCCTTGTAGTTTGATTGGTCTCCATCATCGGCATTACTACACGGTTTTTCAGCCCTTCGGTAACACCACCGGTACCAACACCTATTTCACCATCGATTGCTGTGGTTTGCTGGAAATCGGGATGATCTGCGTATAGTATAATAGGATTTGGTTTTCTGAACGTATCCCTGAATACTTGCTGATGCAGTGTGTACCACAACTCGCTTTCCTGTGCAAAACGTTTTATAGTACTATCGTTTTTGATATAATAGTAGATCTCGAAGTGAGGAGTTTTGTATACTTTAAATTTAAGGTTCTTGTAGCGTACCTTGTTCTGCCCGAAATATTGTGCCTTAGCATTTTGGCTGAAAAACACGGTAGCCATAATGCACAATAGAACTAAACCGTATTGTTTGAGGCGAATAAAGGTTGGGTATAGTTTATTCATAGATCAATTTATAAGAAAGAATGCACGCCAAATTTAGGATTTCAAAAGCTTCATTTTATTTTAAAAGCTGTAATATAACAGTTGAAACGCAAAGAAAATTATCACAGGTTTAAATTTAACATTTGAAACTAAACACCAATTGTTATTTGTTTTGCGTTGGCGGCTTGTTTTCGGGATTTTCTTCATCCGTCGGGGCCTTGAGCGCTGCCGTATCTACCGGAGCACTCAAACTATCTGTTTCCAGGCTATCAACCGATAAACGTGGCGAGGGACAATTATATTCTTTGCTGATCTTTGTCCATGGTCTTGGAAATGAACCATAAGTATAACCCGATTTTGGATCAGCATAAACCTTTTCCATAAAGCGCCCAAAAATCGGTAATGCTGTATGTGAACCTTCGCCTGTTTCAGAACTGTTGAAATGAACACTGCGGTCATCTGCACCTACCCAAATACCGGTAACCAGGTCTTTGGTTATACCCATGTACCAGCCATCCACATATTTTGATGATGTACCTGTTTTTCCACCTATCTGGTTATCCTTTTTCCATAAACCGGGGTATTCCCACAGTGCCTGTGATGTACCGCCCGGTTCTTCCATACCACCTCTGAACATATATAACATTAACCAGGCTGTTTCGTCACTCAATACTTTTTCAGTTTTTAATTTAAACTCAGCCAGTACGGTATTGTCCTGGTCGGTTATTTTGGTTACGAGTATTGGGTCTATACGGTTGCCCTTATTCAAAAAAGTGCTGTAAGCCCGTACCATTTCGAAAACTGAAACATCATTAGTTCCTAAGGAAACAGAAGGAACTGATTTCAAAGGGCTCTCTATACCACATTTGTGCGCATATTGTACAACTTTATCCCAGCCTACTTTTTCGGTTACCTGTGCGGTGATCGAGTTGACTGATTTCCCCATGGCCCAGCGTAAGGACATATCCATGTAAGAGAAGTGAAAGTCTGCATTTTGAGGTTCCCAAACGTCGGGCTTGCCATTATCGGTGAACTTAATGGACACCGGTTTATCGGTGAACTTATCACAAGGCGTAAACCCATTGTCTAAAGCAGTGACATATGCAAAAGGTTTAAACGTCGACCCTGCCTGGCGCTTAGACTGGTTTACGTGATCATAATTGAAATAGCGATGATCAATACCACCAACCCACACTTTTATTTTACCCGTTGACGGCTCAATGGTCATCATACCCGTGTTGAGTATTTTAGCGTAATATTTAATAGAGTCAACACTCGAGAAAAGTGTATCACGGTCGCCACTCCATGAGAAAATGGTCATTTTCTTTTTCTTTTCAAAGTATTGCTTTATCTGCGTGGTATCGCCGTGATATTTTTGATCCAGTAATTTATAGATTGGTAGGCGTTGTTCAGATTTCAGAATAAAATCGACAATGATGTTTCCGTCCAAATCGCGCCACGGAGTTTTATTGCCCCATAAGTTATAAAAGCGTTTTTGAAGCATTTTCATTTTTTCGGCCACAGCTTCTTCGGCATATTGCTGTAAACGCGAATCGATGGTGGTGTGTATTTTAAGGCCGTCCTCGTATAGGTTATAGCCATTATCCTTGCACCATTTGTCCAGCCATTTTTCAACTGCACGGCGTATGTATGAGTCGCCCTGCCATTCGTTGTCAATATAGCTCAGGTCTAGATTTAGAGGTAATTTTATATCCGAGGCATACTCATCTTTGGTGATATAGCTATATTTCTCCATCTGGCTTAACACCGTATTGCGCCTTTCCAGGCTCTTTGCCGGGTTTTTAATGGGATTATAAGTAGAGGTGGCTTTAAGCATACCGATCAGCATAGCTGCCTGGGGGGCTGTAATCTTGTCAGGAGTTTTATTAAAGTATTTAAGCGAACCAGCCTGGATGCCAAAAGTGTTGTTGCCAAATGGTACAGTATTGAAATAAAGCGTCAATATATCCTGTTTGCTATAGTTACGCTCAATCTGAAAGGCGGTGAACCACTCTTTTACCTTTGAAACAATGGTACGAATAACCGGTACATGGCTGGCCAATCCCTGTGATTTTTTTCTGCGTGTCGAGAACAGGTTTTTGGCAAGTTGTTGTGTTATGGTACTGCCACCGCGTTTATCGCCTTTGGCCGTAGATAGCATGCTGGTAAAGAATGAGTAAAAATCGACCCCATTGTGTTTGTAAAAACGAACATCCTCTGTAGCCACTAAGGCATTTACAAGACTAGGGGAGATGCTTTTAAATTCAACCGGGGTACGGTTCTCTTTTGAATAACGGCCTATCAGTTTGCCATCGGCATAGTACACCTCTGATGAAACTGACATCTCGGGGTTTTTAATATCCTGTATGCTGGGAGAATAACCAAACAGCCAAAGAAAATTTAGCTCGATCGCACAAAAGAAGATGATAATGAAGTAGATAAATATGACGAAATACCTAAGGAATTTGTTTTTTATACGTCGAAACATTGGGTAAAGATGTAAAATTATGGCGCTAAATCATAGCCGGCGCGACAAATATATACAACGCAATAATAACAGCTAAATTTTAAACTAACTTAGTAAAGGCATAATTATGCAGGCCATACTTTTGTTATGAAACAGTTTATCAAAAAATTTAAAGTAACAGATGGGAAAAACTTTTCCCTGAAAGATTTTGATACTGGTATTAGTGACGGCTATAAAAAGGAAGATGCTGACAGTGTATTGGAAGAATTGATCAAAAAGACTGTTACTACTCAGGAAGAGTTTTATGCCGCTAAACAATACTCGCTCCTGATCATTTTCCAGGCCATGGACGCAGCAGGAAAAGACAGTGCAATTGAACATACAATGTCGGGCCTGAATCCACAGGGGTGCCAGGTATTTAGTTTTAAACAGCCTAACGGCGAGGAATATGCTCATGATTTTCTGTGGCGGCACTACAAAGCATTACCAGAACGCGGTCGTATAGGTATTCATAACCGGTCTCATTATGAAAATGTACTCATTACTAAGGTTCATCCCGAGCTGCTTTTAAAAGAGAATCTACCCAATATCAAAAGTCCAAATGATGCAGATAAGAATTTTTGGGATCAACGGTACCATAGTATACGCGAGTTTGAGCAGCATTTACATTGGAATGGTACTGTGATTATTAAATTTTTTCTGAATGTTTCAAAAGAAGAACAGAAAGAACGCTTTTTGAAACGCATAGATGACCCGGAAAAAAACTGGAAATTCTCCGCCGAAGATGTTAAAGAAAGAGAGCACTGGAATAAGTATATGGATGCTTATGAGAAAGCAATAAGAGAAACCGCTACTCCCGAAAACCCCTGGTATGTGATACCTGCTGATAAAAAATGGTTCACCCGGATTGCTATCTCAGAAATTATCCTGCATACAATTGAAGAATTGAAATTGAAATATCCCGTTTTGCCTAAAGTTGAAAAGGATAAGTTACAGGAGATAAAAGCAGTGCTTGAAAAAGAATAGAGACGCCTCAGTTCATGGGCGCCTCTATAGTATGTTTTTATGCGATGATCAAATACCCGAAAACATGGTTTGGGCTCTTTCGCCGATTAATGGGATCGGTTTCTTCTCTCCGTTTACCGCGCCGATAAATCCAATAAGCCAGAGAATAATAAAGCACACCCTTATAATCCAGTTTATACCTACTATAGAAAACCATCCGGTGGCAAGACCCGATGAAAAAAATATAGCGGCGAAGATCATTCCTAATATCCAGGAAACCAGGAATGAAATTATATGCAATAAAAGTGTTTGCCTTAGCTGATAACTCCCAAGTTCAGTTTTGTTACTTTGATGCATGCCGAAGTATGCAATCAACCAACCAATAATTGTAATGTAGCTAATAATACCGACGTTCTTCCCGTTGTCGGCAGATGAGATGTTGTTGTTCGGTTCCATTTGATAATTAATTATTTAGGTTTGTTTATTATAGTAAAAATAAACTAATTTAAATGGAATTTCCAACTAATAAAGGAATTTATTCTATCGTTATTTCATCGGAAAAAATATAAGATGGTTGCCCTTTACTTTCGTGCCAGTCAGGCAATGCGCCATATTGTTTAGCTATTAGCTTTATATACCTTGCCTTTATGTCCAGGTTAGCTTTAAACTCCTGGGTTTGGATATTCAGGTCTTTAATATCTACTTTGGTATTTACAGTAGAAAGCAGTTTGAAGTTCTTATTATCATCAGATACCCAGAATTCAACATACTTAGGGAAAACTATCCATGATCGGGTATCCTGCAGCGCACCGAGCGATATCGATTTTATTGATTTCACCTGGCCCATGTCAACCACAGCAATAAGGTCATTACCCTGGTATCCCTGCCAATGGCCCAGTCGCCAGTTAATTGTGCCTCTTAAGCCGTCTATCAAACTTTCGTCGCCCTGTGCCGGATAGTTGGGCAAATATTTTGACTGTAGTGACAGTTTAATATCATCCCTGATCTTAACAAAAGTACCAGCATCGACAAAGCTTGATTTTCCATCTTTG
>Ga0307517_10010506_pt1 | contig 12953 bp, 3 predicted proteins | sample 23_EM_MG_FD_194515 | JGI IMG/M metagenome (GOLD analysis project Ga0307517, IMG submission 194515) | Populus trichocarpa ectomycorrhiza microbial communities from riparian zone in the Pacific Northwest, United States - 23_EM | ecosystem: Host-associated > Plants > Roots > Unclassified | place...
TCATACAAGGTTCTCCCTCTCTCATAGAAACTGTGTGATTATTTATGTTTTGTGTGTATATGCACCAAGCACACATGTGGATTGGCGGCTGTGGGTCTCTGTGTGTGCGGGGAATGTGTTTGCGGCTATGCATATATGCTCCATGTAAATGGTATGTGTGAAAAGAATTTATTCGCAGTTATGCAATTGATATTTTTCTAAACATGAATGATGAATAAAACAAAAGGAGCCCACTATATTTCAAAATGTGAAGTGCTTCAAAAAATAATGATAGATAATTTTTACTTGGCTGGTAAAACATGGACTCGTTTTCTACTGTATTTAGTTTGCAAATATTAGCTATATCTTTGTTACTTTAACTTTCTAGGTTGGCAATCTTTCTATTATCTCTTATTAAATTCCACCATCTTTTAAGGGTGAGTAGGAGACTATAGATCAAGGAACTCGATAGATACTGCGAAGCCACACAGCTCAGATGGAATAATTTTAAGACAATTTAAGTTGAGAATCTTGTTATTCATAATAAATGGAACTCCATTATGATCCTGTGTGTTTCTATTAATTTTCTAATCTTGTAGATAATAAAACCTACTAACCCCTTTTGGTTTCTTCGTTTTTAAGAAAAAAATCCAAGATGCTTTCTTTTCGAAAAAGAGGTTAACCAGGAGTATGAGCAGCTAGCAATTTGGTTTGGGGACCTTGATGGTCATGATACAATGCAGCGTGAGTTGTCATCTGGTACCACCATCACCTTGGATCCCGATCCACAAACAAATTCGACACAGACTCTGAATGGGAGCTCCTGTAAACAAATTCCCAAAACTGTGGATAAGCATAACTGGGCTAATTGGCCAGCCTGCCCCTTGTACAGGTAAATAAGATGAAGATAATGCCACGGTCTGTGAATAATAGTTGAAGGGTCTAACGTTTTGTATAGAAAAATATAGAGTTATAAAGTGGAAGATAATGATTATCGAATTTGATCTGTTCAACTGCTGATGATGTTTCTTTTCTGATCAAGTTGCTATGAAGTTGCAATATCATTGTAGTTCTTGCACTACTACTTTTCACTTTTCATATTGATCTTAGTATCTTCATGTTTGAGCTTTGTTGCATATGCTTGCTTGTTAGGGGAAAGAATTTTCAACAATCCACAAAAAATAATTGGATTGTTAATTTAATTGTCAACACACGAATGTACCTCTGGCTTCAAGTGTTTTTGATGATTCTATAACAAATATGCATACAGAATCTCATTTCAAGTATCAAGAACCCCTGGTAAACGCTAGTGGATGCAGTCTGCAATTTTCCTTGGATCAGATCCTTGTTCCTTCGTCACGAGCTTGCCCTTGCTTTCACCATAAATAATTGTATGACCGTCATATCTATACTCTGACAATTGGGTGATATTGATTTTTAATTCTCGCAAGGCGTTGTCAACTTTCTTCATGATCTGGAGACGTGAACCTGTGCCCCAGTATGGACCTTCAATTGGGTAAGATCCATTGAAGCAGTTTTCATCACTTCCAGGCCTCCATTCCTAACTCCTTCAAAAGAATGTTATGTGTTCTCTCACTAGGACAAGAGCTTTCTGTAACCTAAAAATGAATGAGGCTCCATCAAAAGTATTGATTAGAAAGTTGGAAATTCAAGCAGAGTTTAGCTGATACCAGTTATTTCCTACAATCAGAATAGGAGGGCTGGTTTAAGCATTATCTGACCTTGTTAGGAGTGTTCTCTTTGTTTTGAATGTGATATATCAACAGAGTTAGATCATACCATTAAGAGAAGTGGAAGAAAAGAAGAATAAATGTTTGCTTTGATGCAAAATTTTGACTTCATTAGTGAAGTTAAACAGCAGAATAGCATGGGTAACAAATAAAAGGCAAAGCAAGTTCGGGACGAGAAATCCTTAAGTCTTCAATTCAAGTTTTAACGGAGCTCGTATAGGTATAATGAGATGGCAGTGTTATACTTGTGAACTAGTATTAGATAAGTAATAAAAATTAAAGATATGATGAGCTAATATTCATGATGAAAAAAAAATTGTGTTGGTGATAAAAAGTTTAGAGACTAAACAAAATGATTTGTAGAAATTCACAGTGTTTTGTGAGGAAAGATCCAGTGTTTTCGCCTCATGATTTAGCTTTTCTGTTAATAAAAAGCAAAAAAAATTACAAAGTTAAATTCTCTACCAACTTAAAATCATAAAAAAAAAATATATGGGAAAACATTGCAACAATTCAAAGTATTTTAAAGAAAAAAAATTACAAAGCTAAATTTTCAATCAGCTCAATATTAAAAAAATAAAATCAACAGAGATAATTTTTAAAAAAATAAAAAAAAACACAAAAAAAACAGGGATAAAAAAACCTTACTGGAAACACTGTAGCAATTCACAATGTTTTGTGATGAAAGTTACAGTGCTTCCTCACATGATTTAGCTTTATTTGTAATGACTTATAATTGTAATTCTCAACCAGCTCAATATTAAAAAAAAAATTGACAGACAATTTTGAAAAAATCATAAGAAAAAAAAAATTATGTGGAGAGACATTGTAGTAATCCATAGTTTTTTGTGAGGAAAGCTACAGTGTTTTCCCCCACATGATTAAATTTTATTACAAAGTTGAATTATAACCAGCTCAATATTAAAAAAATAACATCGACAAAGATAATTTTGGAAAAAAATATTACAAAAACAGAAAATACAAAAGAAACTGGAAAAAAACCATGTGAGGAAAAACTGTATCAATCCATAGTGTTTTGTGAGGAAAGTTACAGTGTTTTTCCCACATGATTTAGCCTTACTTGTATTTACTTGTAATTGTAATTCTTAACCAGCTTAATATTAAAAAAATAAAATTGACAAAGATAATTTTAGAAAAAAAACATAAAAAAAACTATGTGAGAAAAAACATTGTAGCAATCCATAGTAATTTGCAAGGAAAACTATAGTGCTTCTTTTACATATTGTAACTGTAATTCTTAACTAGTTAAATATTAAAAAATAAAATAAAAAAAGATGATTTTGGAGAAAATTATAAAAAAAACAAAAACAAAAAAACCATGTGAAAAAACATTGTAGCAATCAACAATGTTTTAAAGAAAAAAATTACAAAACTAAATTCTCAATCAAATCAATATTAAAAAAATAAAATCGAAAAATATAATTTTGAAAAATAAAAAATAAAATAGAAAAACCATGTGAGAAAACACCGTAGCAATCCATAGTATTACAAAGGAAAAAAAATACAAAGCGAAATTTTTAACCAGCTCAATATTAAAAACGTAAAATTAACAAAGATAATTTTAGGAAAAAAAAACAAAAAAAAAGAAAAAAAAAAAAGAAAAAGTGCAAAGAAGAGAGAGGAATAACTATTGTAATCCACAGTGCTTTGGGTGTGGGTGAACAGTAAAATCCTCACACCCTTTAGTTTATTACTTAACTAGTCATTTGTGTCCGTGCTATCTCAGATAGATCAAAATATTTTTTAATTAATTATACAATTATTACAAAAAAACATTCATAGAAAAGAGAATGAATAAAATCATGAAGTAAAAATGTATTTCACTTTGCAAAAGAATATTTTATAATTCATGTAATTTTTCTATTTTTTTACCCAAAAAAATATATTTTTTTTAAACCATAATTCATCTAACTAAAAGTAAAACAAATTCAAATAAGAATATTTGCGGTAACAATACTTCATGTTCACATAATTTTCACGACCACAAACATACAAAATGCACAAGGTTCAAATAGAATAATCAACTAAATTATTGCTAATATCATATCATAAAGAAAGGCAAGAATCCCATTCAAAAATTAATATCAAATTGATTGATACATAATGAAATAATGTCTCAAATATAATTTAATTTATTCAACTATAATTAATTTGATCAAATTTCAAGAAATTTATTTTTGAAAAATCATTAAGTGTTGTATAAAAAAAGCGCTTGACAATATCACAAAAAATATCATAATCTTATCCTAAAACAAATTAAAAACTAAAAGGTATTTAATTAAATAATTTTCAAAACAATAATCAAAAGAGCCTAAAATGAGTTGATCGTTTTTGGCCAAACAAGGGTAGGCGAGGGTGGGCTTACAAGGGCAGACCCACGCTCCTGACCCAATTTTTTTCTTTTTTATTGTTAAGTTGGTACTCTTTCTCTCTTTTTTTTTTTTATGAACAACCATACAACACATCATCTTTTATTCGATTCCAAACACTTGAGATGGTTGAGAAATCGGGCTTCTAATTGCAAGAACTCAAAAAACTCATTTTTCATCTGAAAACTCCTAAAAAACATCATAAAGACCTCAATAAACTCTTTTATGGTCTTAAAATAATTTAATCGATTAAAAAAATAAAAAATCAATTAGATTTTAAAAATTTCTCGAGGCCCGATTTACTTTTACCAACGAGATGAATATAAAAAAGCCTATATGGAGCTTCTTTCATTGCAAGGAACCAGTTGAAACAAAAAATTTAACTTTCTTTATCACTTAAATGTGGCCAACGATGATTCTCTCTCTCATTCATTGTTTTCTTTCGAGTTTCTTTCTTCTTTCTAAATATGAGGACTAAAAATAAATAAAATAAAATTACGAATCAAAATAAAAAATAATTGAAAACAACAGGGTCCAAAAACAAAATTTGCCAATTTCTTAAAGCAAATAAAATGGCAAAAAGGTGTTAGACAAACATTGTCTTTTTTAAAAATCATTCTTAGATTCAGTCCTTCAATTATTTTTCTCTTTCACTAAAACTGAAACTCTTTTTTATAATATTAAGTATCAATTTAATATCAAAAAATTTCTTTAACACCACGATAATTATATAAAAATTAAATCAAAATAAATTATGAAGTTTAATTTAAAAAAAATACAATGTAGAAGGACAAATTTAAAAAGAGAAAATTGATAATCGGAGTAAAACAATGATCAAGAAAAAAGCAACACTATTGAAGTACACAAAGCATTTACTAAGAATGCATAGTGGATTTCACAGTAAAAAGCCTAGGCTTCTCAGCTTCTTCCTGTGTGTGCGTGCGCGTGTGATTTGTAACTGTAATTAAAGCTTTATTAGCCTCACCATAGATGTTTTGGAGACACAGGATAACTTACCATAAATTAATGAGTTAGAGTCGACATACTCATCAATGGTAGACTTTATGTTGGATTCAAGCCAGTGCCCTAGTTTCCAACGTCAACTTATACGCAGTGGTAGCACTATATCATCTGGCGATCCATATCTGAAACAAAACCACATAGTTAAACAACCTTCTGTTAGCTGAAGTTAAATCTGCTCGGTTACGTACATGCATGCATGAGGTCAAAGTTATAATGATGAAGGATGTGTTCTGATGACAATCAGCAAGGACGTGAAGAAAGCCATGGACATCCACCAGCACATCAACTCCATCCAAGCTCTTTCCATGTTTAGCCATGGAGTCGAGTTAACCAGCCGTTTCAGTACGGTATGATTTGTTGCATGATCCAAAATAGACTCCACAATGAAGGGAGCCCGATAATACCAGTAGATGCATTGATTGAATGCCGTTTAAATTTATTGGTCTGAATCATATATAATCATATATCGTTCAAGTGGAAAATTGTTGGATTGTTTAGTGGATAAAATGTCAACGACGACTAATTATCTTTATTTTGAAGAAAACTTTGGAAAAAGCTTTGAATAACGGTTTGCACCATACATCCCATAGATTCAAATTTACCTTTATGCAATTTCAAGGGTGGAGCTCAACTGGTTAAATTTTAGGTTTACTTTTTAGAGGTTACTAGTTCGAATATATCTCACAAACCTCAAGGTCACCGAAAACTAGCTTACATGGTCATTAATTTCAGGGTTCGTGGGATTAATTGAGGTGCGCGCAAGCTAACTCGAACACCCACGTTAATAAATAAAAACTAAAAAAAGGGACCTTTCTGCACTGAATCTCCTATAAAAATTAAACTTTCGCCCCTCAAAATTCCCAGTAGTTTTTGTGGATCAAGTCTGAGACATAAAGGGAAAAATGAAAATGAAATCAATAAAAGGTCTTACCTTGGAAATTTGCATATATTAGGCTGCCGCCTCCAATCTCAGTAGAAAGAATCATGTCTGCCATTTATTTGGCAAGTGGTCTGTGTAACCAAGTAAGGGCAGTGTTAGAAATAATTAGGGAATAAAGGTACGAAGGGAAGCTGTTAGGAAAATTAAAGATAATTGAAGGGATTAAGTAAATAAACGAAACCAAGATTTTTGTTTCTTTTTTTAATATTAAATTAGCAACTAAAATCAATAATAAAAATGAAAACTAAAAGTAAATATTGAAAGAGTAAGGGTTTAGAAGAAGTTTAAGATTGTGTCACGCAGTAACGCTATAACGCTATTTTTAGAGAGAAGCATAAAGACAATTTTGTATATAATACGCTTCTCAGTCACCCTTTTTATCTTACTAAAGTTAATAAATTATGAGAAAGGAAATATCGTAAAATTTGAGAGGAATATAAAAAAGAAAGGTTTTAAATTATCTGTAAAGATATATGAGAGATTAAAATGAAAAAGTATTTTTATAAGTTTTTTATGATAAAAAAATTATATTATTTTTTTCTAAACACATGTCACAATCGCACACTCAGTAAAGGTATCATCAATTACTAAATATATTTAAAACAATTAAATGTAATAAATTAATTTAATAATAAATGTCATTACATTAATTATATTAACATTAACCATTTAAATTTTATACACTAACATTAAAATTTAAACGGTTAAGTCAATAAAATTTACGAATTATAAAAAATAGTTATGATTAATTATAATTTTAAATCAATATTCTAGCATTCCCTTACATGATTTAAAATTATTCATACATATAATAAATAAGATAAAATATAAGTGTAATAGGTGCTAGGTATCTTTAGGGTTTGAACCTACACTTAATGTAAAAAACTCTCAACTTGAAGAGTCATAGTAATTAGGATGTTTTGAACTAAGTTCTCTAGACGAAGTTTAAACTTATTACACACACAACATATGAGTAATTTTAAGGTTCTGTCAGTAGTGCACTTTTTTTATTTATGTGCACGTATCTTGTCTCATGAGTGTCTTTAAAGAGTAGTCCATCTCTAAGCCCTTACAATGGTGACAATGCTACCACACTCACTTAGGTGAATCCTTCAAAGATATTTTGTGACCAACATCCCGCAATTTTTTTTTTGCTTTTGAATTCATTCAAATATGAACTCTTTCTAATTGTCACAATAAAGAGTACATTATCATAGAATAAGACCTCAGACCACCCTGAAAAATATATATGTAATATTTGTGAAGTGGACATCTTGATCATGTGGTCAAGCAACCTACAACGAAGATGATACAACTTCCAAAAAGCCAAGAAATCAGGTTTGATAGGAGTATAATACAATGAAAATATGTCACAAGACACCACACTATTGGAATAAGAAACCCCTACTTAACGAATACCAATTCATGAATGAGAAGTATAAGGAAGACGTCACAATGTAAGTTATACCTTAATAAGTCAAATTTATTCTTTGTCCCCGCAAAGAAAACGTGTTGCATCACGTAAAATACAAGCTTATTTAATAAATTTATGGCTACTAAAAATTTCATTTTACAAAACCTTATATAATGGTTCAACTAGTAACCCTAATGGATCCAAAACTTGTGGCCTAATATTTATCCATTTACAATAAACCCAAAATATGTTAACTAAGTCCAAACATGAAGTAAATAAAAATAACAAATCTAACACATAAACTAAAGTTGTTGCACCTAATTAAACAAAATAACCTAACATAGATAATTTTCCTAGTTTAAATAATGTCATGAACATAATTCTCATCCTAGAAACACTAAGATCTTTATTCCTACCTTTAGATATCCAAAATAAGCTAGGAAATTGATGTCTTCCTCTTTAATTTCCTTATTTGTCTAGGATAATTAATTCTAGCTTTAAAGAATCATTTCAAAACATGAAAACTCTTGTTGTCTTCCTTTAACCTTTCTTGTAGGATTAGGAAACTCCCTAAAATAAGCTAATGAATATGTCAATAAATACCACCATCCCTTCTTTTCTTGTGTAGCTAGGATGAATAAGGAATCCTTGTAAGAAAAGGATTTTGAACATTAATGAATTTTTGCCACACTTGAAGATTATGTTGCAAGCCATTAAAGATCCTTGTAGAACTATAAAATTTTCAAAACAAGATATCATGTCCTTGTAAGAAAAGGATCCTTGCCAAATAGAAAGTCCACAAGTCAAAATAAAGTAAATAACAAAATTCATACATCTCATTCTGACATATATTGCTAGGCCTTTCTAAACTCCGATTGTCTTAAAATTTTATCCCAACATAGAAAAATATCTTGGGAAACTCTGGGAAAATTTCAGTCTGATCCAACGGGCTGATTGAAAATTATGATTGTTGCCATAAAACTGGACAGTAGGCATAATTATGCTAGACAAGTTTCCACTATTGGTGATTAATTAGGCTTTAGTCCCATTTCCCTTGATGATAGAATAACTCATTGGCATGCCAAACCTTTAGTGTGTAAATCTGTAATGTTGTTTTCAGGCCTGATAAATTCTAAAAAAATAACACCATGAGATATCAAATGTCTAATGGATTTATGTTTGACAGTTATTTATGTCTTCTTTTTTCATTAAAATTTTTATTTTTAGCATTAGCTATAGTAGTTTGGCAATTAAGATGTATTGATATAGGTGATATTGGTTTATAAACAAATGATATATCAACTAAAAAAATTAGAGTTACTCAACTTTTAACTAGCATCTAATGTAACCAATTCTACTTCCATGGAGGAAAGAGAAATTATAATTTGTTTAATATATTTTCAACAAACCACACCACCATATAAAGTAAACACATACCCCTATAATAGGTTTTGTTTCTTTTTAATCATAAATCCAATTAGTATCACTAAATCCCTCTATTACAATAGTAAAATAGTATAATGTAGTGTATAATTAGTAGCTCCTTTTAGATATTTAAAAACTTTTTTTAAAGCACTCTAGTGTGAAGCATTAAGATTATATGTATATCTACCTAATATACCAACTGCATATGCTATATCTTGTCTAGTATAATTGGCTAAATATAATAAAGATCCAATAATTTATAAATATTTATATCTAGACACACTTTCATCATAATTTTTTTCTTCATTCAGTTTAAGGACCAAAAGGACTACATACAAGAGACACATCAAAATAATTAAAACTTTTTTTATATATTTTTTCAATGTGATATGATTAAGTTAAAGCAAAATCATTGTTGTTTTTCAATAATTTAACGCCCAAAATAACATTAGCTGGACCAAGATCCATCATATTAAAATTTCCAGACAAAAAAGATTTAGTAATATTTATAACTTGAATATTACTATACAAAATCATAATATCATCAACATACAAACATAAAATCACATATATTTTTTTATTATAAACACATTCATCAGTAAAATTTGTCTGAAAATCATTAAATAACATGAGTTGATCAAATTTTTCACACTATTGTTTTGGAACTTGTTTTAAACCATAAAGAGTTTTACAAATTTACAAACTTTTCTTTTCTTAACCAGGCACAACAAAACCTTCTGGTTGATCCATATAAATTTCTTCTTCTAAATCACTATTTAAAAAAATTATTTTAACATGCATGTGATGGATTTCTAATTTGTAAAAGGAATCTAAAGCAACTAATAATTTAATTGTAGTGATTTTAGAATTTTGTTTTATATGTGTCAAAAACATATACTCCTTGTTCTTGTTTAAACCTCTTAGCAACTAACCTAGACTTAGATTTTTCTATAGATCTATCAGTTCTTAATTTCTTTCTAAGAACCCATTTATAACCTATTGTCTTACTACTTTGTGGAAAATCAGTCTAAAACTATTTCTTTTACTCTTTCTAATTTCACTAAAAGCATGATTATCAACAATGTCTATTTTAGAATAAGAACTTTAATTAGCAGGTTTAGACAACTTATTTTTCTCTCTGTTAGAAAATCTAAAGATAATTGAAAGAATTAGGCAAATAAAAGCAACCAAGATTTTTGTTTCCCTTTTCAATATTAAATCAGCAACTATGATCAATAATAAAAATAATAACTAAAAGTAAAATTAAAAAAGTAAGGGTTTTAAAGAAACCTGGGATTGTGGCACGCAATAGCGTTTTTCTTAAAGCGATAATTCTCCCTTCACTTAAAGACAATTTTGCATATAATTCTCTATCAAGATACAACAATCTGTTAGAATTTTTGGATAAAAATAAAAATTTCCTAGATCTTTAAATCACTCTTTACTCATTTAAGTTAATAAACTATGAGAAAGAAAGTATAGTAAAATTTAAGAGGAATATATAAAAGAAATGTCTTAAATTATGCGCGCACGCGCACACATTTAATAAACATATCAGTTACCAAATATATTTAAAATAATTAAATATAATAAATTAATTTAGACATAAATGTCATTCCATTAATTATATTAACATTAACCATTTAAATTTTATACACTAACATTAAAATCTAAATGGCTAAGTCAATAAATTTAAACAAAGTAAAGTGTTTGTGGTTTCGAATAAAAGAAAATACTTTCACACACACATATTTTTTTTATTCAAAAATCCCTGATCATATGACACAATAAACTTACAATCACAATGCTCATCGGATTAAATATCACAGAGTAAATTATAACTCACTCCTATAGTTTAACAAACTAATTAATTAATCCTTGTAGTATTTAAAACTATACAGGTAATCCCTCCATTTATATATTTATAATTAATTTATCTCTTTTTTTTATTTTTATTTTCCTTTTCAATTTATTTTGTCTATTTTCTGTCTTTCAAAATAAAATAAAGAATATACAATTATGTAAAATGAGAAATTTGACTATGAATATAAGATATTTTTGGAATTAAATAATTACTAAATTGAGGATGATCATCATCAATAAAATACTATTTAATTATTTTTAATAATATAAGAAGTAACTAATTAATTACTTTTAATAAACTACAAGTCTATGTTATAATGAACTCATATCCCAATTCCCAAAAGCTTATTTTCAATAGATGTGTTGCTTACTTGAGCTATGAATATTAGAAATTCTCCCCAACAAATCTTTAGGTTATGTTTACTTTCATAAAATAGTATTTATGTATTTCCATCTCTAATTTTTTTAGATGGAAAATAGTATGTTTTATTTTTATATATATAACACAAAACAAAGTGTCAATATATTTTTTATTTTTTTTATATATTTGGTCCTTGTAGCTTTAGGTGTCTATATTTTTATTATAAAGTTTTATTTCTTTTACGTTTTAATTCTTCAAACCTAGAATAGAAGGGTCAGAGAATATATAGTGAGATAAGATAATAAAATTTTAGATATTATATAATTTTCAAATAAAATTAGAGTTTTTTATAGTAATATTAACAGTTACTTTGTAAAAAATTATATCGCAATAACAAATACCCCTTAGCCTATTGCAGGGAATTTTTTTAATTTTATTTTATTAAATTATATGGTAATTAAAATAGATATTCTTAAATAAAAAAATAAAACCATTTAAATTTAAATAAAAAATATGTTTATTTACTCAATATATTCTTATTTATTTTAACAAAAACATATTATTTTTATCAGTATCATGGTTTTTTTGAATAAAAACTTAAAATAATTAAAATAACTATTTGTAAGAATTTCAATGATTTAGATTAAGGAGAAAAGGTTGTATTCCTTTAATCAAAACTTTATTTTTTTATTTATCTATTTATTTATTGTTTTGAATTTGTTTTTTAAATACATGGTTTTTAAAATAAAAAATTATCATGATTTAAAATTAAGTTTCAATAAAAAAATATATCATTATAGTTTTTACTCAACTAAATAAGAAATAAAGAATAATTAATTTGATAAAAATATATAAGAAAATTCACAATAAAAAATAAAAAAATAAAAATTTTATTCTCATTGAATATTTTTTTAAAATATTTTAAAGAAAATTATGCATATTAAGTTTTTGTTTTTCATAAAATTTGATTTTTTTTTAAATTGAATTTTCTTAGTGTTTTTAAATTATTTTAATATTTTAATATATAAAAAAATAGTTTTTTTTAAAAAAATTTAATATATTTTTAAATAAAAAATATTTTAGAAAACAATGTTATTACAAACAGCACCTAATACCGGTTAAAAACCAAAACTCGTCCTCGATACTCTCAACACTTATAAATTATAATCCTATCAGCATTGCCCCACCCAACTCAAGGACCCTCTATCCTTTGCTGGCATCCCCATTTCCACCCTCTCTCTTCTCTTTTCTTTTCAAATCAAAATGATGTTGAGATCCATCAAATCCCTAGCGACCTCTCCATCATCCCACATCCTCCGCCGTGGCTATGCCTCTGAGGCCGTTCCCGACCGCAAGGTTGCCGTCCTCGGTGCTGCTGGAGGTATCGGTCAACCACTCGCCCTTCTCATGAAGCTTAATCCTCTCGTCTCCAGCCTCGCTCTCTACGATATTGCTAACACTCCCGGTGTCGCCGCCGATGTCAGCCACATCAACACCAGATCTGAGGTTTATGTCCTTCTATCAATCTCTTTCTTTTGATGCTTTCACATTTATTTTCCTCATTTTATACATTATTTATATATTTATTTTGCATTTCTAATAAAATTTATTTAATGGATCTATATTTGATTCACCTGTCAATCACTTGTTTTTTGGTCTCACTTAGAGCTTAATCCATCAGTTGTATAATGTTGTTAGACTCATTTGGCTCTTCATGTTTCTGCTGCTTTGATTTCTTTTAGTGGTTTTTCTTTTTAGACTCGTTTCTTACTTCTTTCTTTGTTTGAGTTTAGGTTTCTGGGTATTC
>Ga0307517_10010507_pt1 | contig 12951 bp, 13 predicted proteins | sample 23_EM_MG_FD_194515 | JGI IMG/M metagenome (GOLD analysis project Ga0307517, IMG submission 194515) | Populus trichocarpa ectomycorrhiza microbial communities from riparian zone in the Pacific Northwest, United States - 23_EM | ecosystem: Host-associated > Plants > Roots > Unclassified | place...
CCCCATAAGGAGGTTAAAACTGAAGACGACGGACGAGGGTCGCAAGGACTATGTCGAAGGAACGGTGGAAATCATCGACACCGCCGGCAAACGGGTGTGTTTAACGCGGCAATTACTTCCGAGGGAGGCTGTGTGGGAGGATGTCGTTACCGACGGCTTCAATCCACTCCACTCGGGTTTCCTCGAGGACCTCGACGCCAGGTTTATAGAGGTGCTGTGCGTTGAGGAGCTTGCCTTATGGTATTACCGGGAGTGTGGTCGTGTTGAGGAAGCGTTAAGTCATCTGAAGTACATCAAAACGTTAATCCTCGCCGATTCCGGGGTGGGTCTGTTTATCGGGGCCCTTGTCCCAAGCGCAGTGGCGGACGTAGATGAGTGGCGATGTTCGATGTTGGATACCATCGTAATCCGCAACCGGTCCGACAACCCTCATAGGGGGGATGTACTGTCAGGGCTTCTCTACGTCGCGCGGAAGCGGAAAGCGGCTGGGTTTCCGCTAAGATCGGTTTCCGTGTTTATTTGTTCGGCAAAGGATCCAAAGCGATTTGGATGGACGGACTCGGTGGTAGAAGAACTGAGGGGATACATCGAGACGTTCGAACTCGTCGTGGGCGATGATGCGTTGGATTGGAATGTTGACGACTATTTCTTGGACGGGCTCTATGACGCCCGAAGTGATTTATCCATTACTACAGGTACTACAGGTAGTTAGAGGGTGTTGTCGTTCCCAGTCCGTGGCATCTTGTACCGTTGTTTCATCACTCCCACCAAGAATTCAATATCTGAGACCTGTCCCCGCCCCCTGTACGGGGAAAGTTGTGTTATCAATGACGGTGGTTTGCCCAGCAAGGTTCGAACACTAGCGGTCTCCATGTGCTGTTCAGTTGTTTCGTATTTAAAGCACAGTCGTGTCTCCCACATCCGTTCGACCACCGGGCCGCCACAAGGCCTCAGGCCTCCGGCCTTGGGAGTCCCGGGCTCTGCCGCTTATCGGTCCTATACCTTATCTGTGAGAGCCCCTGGATCTCTCTACAAAACATATCGGTACCCGCTCCACTTGTCTCCTTTTTCCCTCTTCGCGTCCTCGACTGTCGCGAACCTTCCGTTGAGTCTTGTCAGCTTCTCAACGATCTCAGGGTCGCCTACATCAAAGGAAGAAATCAGTCGATGGCGCGGGGACCAGGTGTAGTAGTAGATGGACGTACCGTTGTCGTTGACGCCCTGGATGATTTCGTCCCTCATTCCCAGATCACGCCGTGCGTTTTCGGCCCTTAGCACGAGGTAATATACCACAGAAGCCAGTAGGGCGAGCCCGATATAGATGAGGACGATTCCGTGACCCAAAGCGTACCGTGGTCTGTCCCGAGCACGATACTACGGACAGTCAACCGTGAGGGAACGGGTAATGTCGCTAGGGGAATTTCAACATACCACGTTTGAGCTTACGGCACCGTGGAGGTTAGCACTATATGCCAGGAGAACCGTTACTCGAAGCAGGGATCACCAAACGAGAGAGCAGACGCACAAACCGACGGTCATCGCGATAGATACACTACGTTTGTAGGACCCCTCGACGTTGTTCGAGATCCATGCACTCCAAACTGTCAGATAAGAGGAATTCCTCGGGCCATAATGAACTCACAGAGAATTGGCTGTGGGTGGAAGCGTTGATCAGATGTATAGAATGTGGAGGTATTGGGTGCTCACCACTGGCTGGGAAAATTCCGCTGGGAACGGTGGTGGATTCATCAGTCCACGTCTCGCTAGGACAGCCGCTGTACTCACCACGCGCCAAGGTACACGGCAACGTATGATAACGCAGGTGATCTGGAAGAAATCAAGATGATGTAACCGACAGCAGCTGGGTTTTGTCAGTTCGTGTAGTCCACGCCACTTTTGGTTGTGCCCCACCTATACAAAGGGGGATACTAGGCAACTTGAATCGACCGGACTTCCATATGAGAGTAATAATACATACATGGTAAGGAGACCACGTCTCCCCTTGTGGTCACCGTAAAATCCAACGGCACAGGTTACAATGCAGGCCAAGACGTAGACGGGGACGGTGAGAAGGTTGGCGGGGGTGGCGCTGTATCCGAGCTGTACTTAGGTATGAATGCTGACTCCGAAGTTGAATTTGCGACGTCAGATAGTACCTGATTGATGATGGTGGGGAGGAACAGTGCAAACGCGTATAGAGGAACGCCAATTCCTGCGAACATCAGCACTAAGGAGAGAATTTGATTAATCAAAGAAGTTGGAGAAGAGCAAAATTCCTTGCTTGTAAGATAAGTCATCCAATCAGATAAGCTCTGCCAGATATACTTCATCTTGAGGTTTTCTCCCGCTGCACTATGCTGGTCATCGCTCTGCAACCGACGAACAACAACAGTTCGTTCAGCGTTGGTGAGGAATTTCGCACTGTCGGGGAAGTCCTGGATGATCCAGAAGGACAGGAACCCCGCGACGATCGTCGCCAAACCTTCCAAAAGGAAAATCCACGCCCAGCCAGGTTTGCCGCCGAGCCCGTCCATTTTCGAGATTGCGACCTTTTGGGGCACCAAATCAAGATATAATCTCGAGAAGGTAGATTCTACTTACAGCGAGCAAACCACCAAATGCACCTGATGCAGTGGCCGCCGAGAAGAAAAGTGCCACGCGGATACCAAACTCCGAACGTTTGTACCAGCTAAACGAGGGCTGAGTTTTGAGTTTGAGGAATGGTCGGAACGCACCATGAGAGGTAGTAGGCTACTCCAGGGAACAGCCCCGCCTCGAATAACCCCAAGAGCCATCTCATACCTGGAGGGGGTGTCACGAGCGTGACGCGCGACGGGTGCGATGAAATTTACCGAGGAGCTGTCCATAATTGCTCACGAGGCCTTGGCAAGTCTGAAAAGTCTACCAGCGATGCCCAGGATGAGGAGAGGTGGCAAAACCCACCATGATGACACCCCACAATAGCATAAGCGTGGAAAGCCAAATGCTAGGACGCAGCCTCTTGAGGAGCACGTTACTTGGGGCCTGTCAAGCGCGCTCAGAACTCGGTGGACTTGCGCAAAGAGAAGGGGAACATACTTCAAAGAATGCGTAGGAGAAGTAAAAGATCGTCAGACATAATAGATATTGTTTATCGCTGAGGTGTAGGTCATCTACTAGATGGTAGAGCTGTTGGAAGCACGCGTCAGAGCCGACCAAATGAAAGGAATTAATCAACGTGCCCTGGCATTCCCGATGCTTGTACGGTCCAAGAAACTCAGAAGGTACAAGAACGACAACCAAGGGATGAGACGCCAGTCTATCTTTCGGATAAGCTTGGCCTCGTCGACACCGGACACGTCCACATCAGGATTATAAACAACAGCCTCATTCTTCCCACTGCCGTACTCCATCTTTTCAGTCCCCGGCAGTTCTTTGCGGTCGGGTGTGGACATCGTCGGAGAGTGGGAGGGGAAGGGAGACGAGAAGGTTTGGGAGAACCTTCCCACCAATGGCGTCTCGCCTAAGAGTAGAAGCTTCCCCGCTCCGCAATCCGAATCCGTGGCTCTATTCTAAATAGAACCGCGCATCGGGTGCGCGGTGGTCCACGCGGGCAGAGGTACGCGATGAGAACAGCCAGAAACGCGTTCGTTTTTTTCGTGGACAAACTGAGCTCCATTGATACAAAATTTGGAGTTTTCGAGATGGAATCGCTTGCAGGGGAGAAACGCAAGCGCGCGGCTGGAACGAGGATGTTCTCGGGGTCGTCGGATTTGACTTGGGTTTGAATTTGAGTACTAGTCCCAGGCTGATCTGTCGCGGGAATTTCATCTTGAGCGCTTAGGGCCGAGACCAGCTGCTCCCGACTCGGGAGATCCATCGATCCTACATTGACTCGCCCACGGTCATCTTTATCCCCGCCCGGTCTCTGCCTCGACGCCAAGAGATCCGTCCCCGATGGCGCAGAAACAGAACATGCGACGGGCGGGAGGATCCTCAGATCCCGAAAAGTGCGCCAAGGGAGCCAAACACAACCTTAGCTGGTGTGATATTCAAAATTTTGAGTCCGCGAGACTCAAGGCCTCGACGGCCCGCCCAGCGAAGAGAGGACGTTGCTTTGATGTTCTTGTCTTCGAGAACCGAATCATGGGTTCAAAGCCGTGATAAAGTGACCCCCCACTGGATCTTCCCGACGACCTGCCGACTGCAACGTACTCCCGTACCACACTGACATGGTCTAGTCCCGTGCCGGTTGGAGGGCGAGCACGATAGGCCATCTGGTCTGATTGCAGATTAAGAGTAGGAACATACTTTGTTCAGGAGTGGTGGTAATCAACATAAGACGGGCGGTTACTGTCATGTTCCGAAGGTCCGCCGACTTGTCACCCGGAGTCAGTAGCTACTAAACCCGCAATTGATGTCGGAAGTTAGACCAGCCATGCTGCGGAACCGCTGAAGGAGGAAGTATCGCTCGAAAACCCCAACTCCGTCGGAAGGAGAGTCCAGATGAGACTGATCGGCCGTTTTCTGTTCGAGGAATATGTGTCGGGGCTCGCCAGGGGACTGCATGGCCATTATACAGACGAGTTGCTCACTTCACTGATTTTTGGTGATGGATGTCCGGATCCCTGATCCCGTGGAAATCCTTGATCGAGTTCTCCATGATCACCCAATCGTGACTGCGAAAACACACGTTTCTCCTTTCCTACTATACATTACTTCGTATCTGCCCCGATAGATGTGGACGGCACCTGAATGGCTACCTCTGTCCACCGCGGGTAAGATGTCACCGTCGCTTGGTATTGGGAAGCCCCCCGCTTAGATGCTTCCACGTAGGTGATGACAGTGACTGCCAGTTTTTGCTCCGGGCTGGGCTGGGGACGTAAATACCCTGCATGCGAGTTGGCTGGTGTCCACGCGTCAAACAAACACAAACAAGCGCTTTCTTCATCCCCACTTGTGGCTTTGAACCCCGCCGTCCCAGCTCTCAGATTTAGCGATCCTCTCCTCCGTCATGAGCCGGGAGTCCCGCTTATTTGTGCTACAGAAGCACTCGCCTCGGTCCCACACCTACGTGGGAGATTTTCGGCACGCAGTTGATATGCGGTCTACGATAACCGTGGAATCACTCGCGGAGGCCGTTCGACGATACATCAAGTCGCGTCCGGAACTCAAATCCTGGGGTAAGGATGTTGACGGTATTGGGTTCGTAGTCCATCAGGTAAGGCGCCAACAGATCCCCGTTGAACCCCTTATTGACCGTGGCTTTGTGTCACATGGCCAGCTGCCCCAGGCCCCGCCGAAGCCGACGAAGTGGGGGGTGGTGGAGATGGCCAACCGTGGCCAGCTGAGCGAGATGAACACTCTTGCATCCAGCGCGGTCCTAGAAATGTCGGAGAACTTTCCGGAGCTCATCTTCGTCTTCGGTGCGTTGTTTCAGTCACCCTTTGAAGGAATCTGCTCACTTGGCTTGTAGAAAGCTTGTTGTTCCGTTTCGTATTGTTCCAAACGATTCGTTCATCCCGCGAGTGTCTCGTGGTAGGAAGGGTAGCTGGACTTCCCGTGCAGAACGTGCATGTTATCAAGGAAGCCGCTCGAGACTATGTCAAGATCCTCCTCGGCTCGGCTTTGGAGGCTGACGTGCAGGTGTGGGAGGTGCGGCCGATCTTGGTTCCCGTTTGAACGACCTTTGACTCTTGTATAGCCACAAGAACCCTTCAAGCTCGACGACAACCTGACCGCACAGTCCAAGAAAGAGCTCTGCGACCGCATCAACGAGGAATATGTGGGCAGCTGTCACGAGTGTCAATCTGATCGCCCATTAAAAGACATAACACATAGGGGACATCTTATTATCACTTTCAGTGCGCCCATCTTTATTTTGCCTATCCCATCGCAGAAATTACTGAGACATTGCAGCTGTACCTCTAGAGGAAGGGGAACTGATGCCCGATCCTAACGAACCTCCTCCTACTCCACGGGGCACTCGCGGCCCCATTTTCAACAACCAACATATTTTACAAGCAGTTGTCGCCTCCCAGCCTTCGGTTGACAGGGACCTGACCGACAGTTGGTCCGACCCAGTGGAGTTTCTTCGGAAGCGCTACGGTCTCGTGGAGCTTTCTGGCCAGGTGGACCACGGGCGGGACCCAAAATTTTCCTTGGGGCTCGGCCTCTGTAAAGGACCCATCGACACCTCTGCGATCTCGCTATTTGAATCTGTCGTACAACCAGCCCATCTACCTTACGAATGTGACCTCTCGCATAGCTATATGCCTGCGGAGGACGTATTTCCCCATCGGTCCCCCAACAGCACCCTTACCATCTGTCCCATTAAAGAAGGCTATCTCGTCACTGTTAACAGTGGAACCGTTTGTCCTTGGAAGCTCTTGGTCAATGATCCCCTCACCCTACTCCAGATCGAGAGGGAGGGGTGGCATTTGCAACGTGACGGCCTTGTTGTCAATCTTATCCGAAAGGGGCTCCCGTTCCAAATCCTCTATCCTTCTTGCCAAAGCAGTACGCCACCCCCGTCCACGCCCAGCGCCTCACATGAAGGGTCTCCAACTTACGCGGATTACCTCACCTACTGTCATTATGTGGCTAACTTCTTCAGGCTCCACCCCCATGCCCACGCAGCCGCATTGTGTGCTGGCGGAATCCTTTGGAGAATTGCTATTGATGCCCTCCCTCCACCTGCCGAGCACCAAATAATCCGCCCATTCCATCTTGGTGGTTGCACCCAGCACATAGTCAACGGCCAACATTACTGGACACCCACCCTTAGTGAGGGAGAGCAGGAGAAGATCGTGGGAGTGTTTAAGTGGGCACGTAAGTCACATCAGGAAAAAGAAAAAAAGTAGCAAGCAAGCAGCTCACGAACTTCAGATCCCAATCAAAGCCTCAGGAACGATAGCTGGTGGCCAAGGCGTAAAGATTGGACAGGTTCTGGCCTGGACTTTGGAGCCTGGGCCCCAGCAGATGAAAGCTGGTACTCCAACAGGAAGTTGGCCTTAGCTGATGGGCAGGCGAAAATTATTGCTGCGAAAGTGTGGAAGGGTGCAATCAAGTACCACCGGGTCAGCGCCCATAGTTTCCTAAGTGGTATTCGCGCTGTCGCTGCCAAGTTCATCTTGGAAAACCGCCTATGATGTCGTCTACACACATGGTATGCCGATTGCTTCATGCGCTCTACGGGGACACCAACTTATTCACCCTCGGCTGCAGCTCACTCAACTTCATGGTGGTCCTTTTTGATGTCGCTGAATTGACCAACATGTACCGTACCATATATATGCACGTCCGCCGCCACCTTATTTCCAATATACAGCATGCGAAGCCATGTCTCCTCAGTGAATTGCATTGAGCAATGTGTTTGTAAGATCTCCGCAGATAGCTCGCTCTTGACAAGGCATGTGGCAGTGCTATGAACCCGCTGTCAAGTCCATTTAGGTTGAAGGTGGGTCAGGTTAACGACGATCATGTCCGAACTAGCGTCAGGATGCTCGAGTGGCGCGGTGGGGTCAAGAACGAGAGACCCCGGAGCGAGTGGGTTTGACACACACACCCATTGAGGGCAACGACTTCCGAAGGGTTCTCGGATCGAGCTTCACGTTGGATTGGTGGTGTGGCCATAACAGTGGTGGTTGAGGACGGTGAGGCGTTGACCTCATGTAAGATGCTACGACCCGGAACAACGGAGCTCATCGGGCCGGCATGGGGTGGGCGACTCCCCACTGCTGGGTAATACTGTAATCGCCCAGGGTATCATCGGCAGAGCACGGCAAATTGTTGGAGGAGGATTGGCTACAGCCTGTCTGAATCCTTCGACTTACAGGAAGGTGGGTGGTGAACAGGGAATGGGATTTTAATTGCGACAGTGTGCGGGACAGACCGAGCACGTTGGAGAACATAGTCTCTGCGGCGAACAAGGTGGTATGTGGGATGCGAATCCTGCTCTTCGTGTCTGAGACAGGAACCCCCTCGGAAATGCGGGTTAACCCCAGGGAAACCCCTACCTGGACTTCCTCCGATGTCCCAGCCGGTTGATAACCTGGGAATGTTGCGTCAGGGCCACCTCCACCGTGACCGTACGAAGAAGACCAAAAGTTGAGCGAAACTGCTGGAGGTTCAATGTCTCCAGAGACAACGCTGCCGCCTTTCAAGAACTTCCCATCGCTGGTGACCTCACTGACAGTCCATCTAAGAATTTCCCTCCGCTGAAATCAGTTTCACGTCGCGTCCCACTTCCAACGGTGCCTGGGAGTGCGCAAAGAGCTCTTGGCCCAGTTTGCTCAAATGGCCACCCAGCTGAGGTGGAATGGAATTCATTTCTCTGGCACCCTGGCTCGAGACCAGGCCGCCGCTGACGAGGTTAAGTTTAAGATGGAATCTAACTATGGCTTGATGCAGACGAAACGAACATGGCTGCGAGATCACACTGGGAAGAACATATAGAGTCACTACTCTGTTCAGTACCATCCCCGTAGTCGCCTCGTACTTTGTCATATTTATTATTATTCGATTTACCGTGTAGTACAGTGCTGTATACACGATTCAAGTCCATGAACGATGCCTCTGGGCATATTATTGTTGAGATGAGATGGTACCCTAGGCCGCAGGAACTAGGGTGGTGGAGCTAACCGTCTCCCCGATCTCGGGGGTGACGATGGTAGGTGCACCGGTGAGCTGAGAGAGGGTGGCGGCTGGGTAGTCGATATATCCATGAGGGTCCTCCAAGCTGTAGAAGGTGGAACGCTGGTATTTGGTCAGCGGGACACCATACTTGATGCGTAGTGGCAAGTCAGGCTAGAATTGAAGGAAAATCAGGACTCGGCCCACCGCAGATCAATAGAAGAAGAGAGACCCACGTTAGAAATGTAATAACGCCCAAAGGCAACCAAACCACCCTCGGTATTGACGGTCTCCGCGGCCATCTGAGGGGTATATCCACCAGCGGCGATGAACACCTTCTCACCCCAAATCTTCCTCAAGAACTCGTCGGAGTTCAGGCCATCGCTGTAGTTGTCATCGTTTCTAGCGACACGTGGTTCGGTAACATGAAGGTAGGCGAGGTTAGGGAACCTCTCTTTGGCCTGAGAGACAAAGTAGACGAAGGTGGGTTTCGGGTCCTTCATCTTCATTCCTTGCCAGAGATTCCAAGGCGAGATACGATATCCTACTCGGTCCTCGCCGATGACGCTGGAGACAGCTTCGATGATTTCGAGAGGGAACCTAGAGCGGTTCTCAATCGATCCACCATATTCGTCCGGCCGTTGGTTCGAGACGTCCTGGAGGGACTGATCTGGGAGGTATCCGTTGGCGCCATGGATCTCGACGCCGTCAAATCCAGCCCCGTTGACCGCTTTGTCAGCAGCGTCGGCGTACCATTGGACGTAGGTCTTGATTTCTGCCACTGTCAGAGGGCGAGGGATCGGGTCGGAAGGAGACATGGGGATGGCCGAGGGGCCGACAAATTCGAAGCTGGGGTCTTCGGCCTTGAGTAATTCAACGTTCGTGGCGCGGCCGAAAGCCCAGAGTTGAAGGTAGATGTATGATCCGTTGGCGTGAACTGCATCTACAATCTATGGGACAGAGGTCAGATACAGGGTCTCTGGTGGGTGTAAATAAGATGCACCTTCTTCCAGGCCTGGACCTGAGCATCGGTGTAGATATATGGAGCATGGGAGTACGTCCCAGCCGCCGGATGGATGGTGGTGGCCTCAGTTATTAAAAGCGATCCGGGAACCGAAGAACGCTGTGCGTAGTATTCTACGCCCAGTTGGGTGTGAACGTGGTCCTCGGTAGCTCGGCAGCGGGTGAGAGGCGCAAGAACTATACGATGCGAGAGGGTCACCCGACCAACTTGGAGAGGAGTGAAGAGGGCAGAAGTCTCGGTAGAAGAAGACATGTTTCTAGAGTTGAGTAGTGGTCGGAGGAGTCGAGTGTTCCCAAGAGAAGTGAAGTTGGAAACTGGAGCTGGTTGGTTGGGTCCGACATCTCGAACTCCCACTTCTTATACTCCCCATGTTCCAAAGATAACTTGTGTCTGACATAGTGCATTAGCGAGGTGTGTTGCCCTTACGATTATGGATCGTGATGGTAATTATGGTCTCTGAGAGAGGGTTAGCAAAGCCTATCCGATGATTCCCCGAATAGACTCGTCCTCGGATAACGCCGAAAGCTGACACGCGATTTGTCGGACGATGAGGCTTACATATCAGAACCAGAAATTCGTGCTTCATTTGAGCAGCGGTTTATTATAGACCGAAATCTATGCTAATTTCATGCCACCTTGAGCCTTTGCACTTGGTTACAGAGATAGAACCCGGGACCGTCGACGAAAAGCACAGTGTGCTGATAACGTTGTTCCCATGAACCCGCAGAGCGGTGGGGTCACCCACTATCAGGCACCAACCGAAAACAACTTCGGCAATATGATTGGCGTACAGATGGTCACTGTACTTCGCTGCGGGATCTAGAATAGACGTGCGGGGCCGGTCTTGGGGGAAAGATTGTCATCGTATGCAGGTTCATCTCTCTACCGCACGAGGCAGGTATACTTGGTTTCGTGGCCCTTGGGAGATGCGATACCCCGGGGCCTCGTGTCTCGCCGGGGCTCCGTGTGGCCGGTACTCTCTTTCTGTGTGCTCGGGTGAATCAGAGGACGTGGGGAGCGGAGCACGAGCTCCGGGAGAGCGGCATGGTAGAGTGACAGGTTCGAAAACCCGTCAAAACCGGAACCCCCTCGGGTGTTTCGGATCTGACATCGGAAAGAGAGTGATTCGGGCCTTTAACTCCAGGGGTGGTGTCCAGAGGCTGGATATGTTTGTGGCCGTCTGATACCCTAACGACACGACGTGCTGATTACACGGGGCCAATTGTACGTTAAGTGACCATCACAAACACATTTCTTTTACCTACCCATGTACAAAACTGGGGATTCGATATAGTGAATGAGGCTTCCCTCTAGACGTCATATCAACACTTGTCAGCAGCGGTTAGTTCTGGCCAACGGCGGTCTTCCCGCGTCATTCGCATGGGTTCGTAGATCCCACCGTCTGGCGCGAGTCTCCTCAACGACCGCGCATGCGACCCCCTGTCCGAGGCATGGGCTCTCCAGGGTTGGGATTTGCGGCATTCCGCTCTGCAGTCCAAGCTATGATTGACGCGAGCGGGAGAAAACGATCGAAAGTAGGTGGGACGTACCCGGACCGGTGGCAGCGTTGACGGAGCCGAAGGTGGTGAGGACAAGGAAGAAGATGGCGGCTCCCACAAAAATGATGAAAGAGATAGGTTTCGTGAGGATAATAGGAGGCACTGAGCCTAAGGATGAAAGACTAGGGACGAAGATGAAGGAGTGCCTGCACTGGGGAAACCTAGTATTGGATAGGGGGCTTTATATCCCCCCAGATACAGCATCCGATGTTCCGCGGCCGCCATCGGATCTCCTACCCCGTGCAAACCGGTGATTCATCACAGCGTGGGTGAACTTCTGGTGACGATATAACAGAGATTGAGTGCAGGACTCGTGATCTGGTGTCTGACTTGGTGTCCAAACCCCCGAACTACACAGCGGCTTGCGTACAGAAGTGAACACGACACATGGCCTCTCGTCCACTTCCATACGCAAAGGACTGTGTGTCAAAAGTGGGTTTTGTATCCGCAGGATGCTGGGGCATGAAGCCGTGGTCCACCACAGTCAAGAGGCTGGCGAATGGCTGATTCAAACGGGCACCGATTAACGGCGAGTATCACGTTGGGCTGGCATGGCTAGGGTAGGCGATGATGCGTATGCGTTGGAAGTCTGCAATCCGTTTGATGGATAGCAGCAGGCTAATCATCCTTCGTTGGTCTATCGTACTGTGCAGGGGCGAGCTGCCACATTCGGTTCGCGTCTCCTGCCCACGGCCAGTGGGGGTGCGTGGCATCAGTAAGAAAAGGTGGAAAAAAGATAAAAGTACGTACTTACATAAACCATGTCGTGAGTTTATATACTTAAGTTGGGTCTCGAAAAGCAAGGGAAAAGTGCAAAATAATGAGAAAAGGCGAAGAAAAATGGCCATCAAAATAAGTGTTTTGCTGATGGTCCGATGTCTTGGATATGTATATGATGAACGGGGCTGTGGACCAATCATGAGTAGCGCCCATGCTCGTCTGTCGCTTATGTATATAGATACTGGTCCCTATACACGTCCAGCGGCATGTTCAGCTGGGGTGGGTAGCAGCCGGGATTTCTGACCACAAGCCAATTGGAAATCGGATGTCGGACATCCACTCTTGGGGGCGTCAATGCTGGTCGGACCGTCTAAGCCCACGATCGACCCACCCTTGTGTGGCGAGTTGTCAGCCCGCCTGACTTCTACGAGACCATAGTCTACAGGGGCACGTCTAACATCGTCCAGCGGCTGAGGCAATCAGCGACACCGGATCCAATTACCCGAACGGCGCCTCGCGTTTACCTCGCATTGTGGAGTCGGCCAAGTGAACCGACGTCACGGCATGAGCGTGTGTTCTGCAGCTCGTGCTAGTTGCCTGTTGTATCCCGTGCCAAGGACGTTGCGCCCACGTCTGTGAGCACAGGGCTCTATATCTGTGGGCTGTGCTCCCTCCCCAAAACGCACAGCTGTGATTCACAAATACCTCGCACTTCGGATGCTCGGTCAGCGCGTGCTAACTCTCAATATCCAGAAAACAGCTTCTTTACCCGCAAATCGATACCCCCGGAGCACTGCTCTTTCGAGTGTACGCGTATTCGTATCTGGCTTGTGAAGATGGAAAGGCCAATGGTCGACGAATCGAACCACCTGATCACAGCCGTCTCGCGGGGTTTTTTTTTTCGCCACCGCCACTCGGCCACGCTGAAAGGGCGTGTAGATCGGCGTGATCAGGCCGGGGATATAAATGCCTGCGGTCATGTCTCCGTCGGTTTCTCTCTGCACAACGACCTCCCTCCCCTTCCAACCCCCTCAC
>Ga0307517_10010508_pt1 | contig 12950 bp, 20 predicted proteins | sample 23_EM_MG_FD_194515 | JGI IMG/M metagenome (GOLD analysis project Ga0307517, IMG submission 194515) | Populus trichocarpa ectomycorrhiza microbial communities from riparian zone in the Pacific Northwest, United States - 23_EM | ecosystem: Host-associated > Plants > Roots > Unclassified | place...
TAAATGAGGCAACAAAGGTTGTGGAGATCGCAGGCGAGGGGCACCTTAGAGCGATGACCTCACGTTTGGTGAGTAGTTACCATATCTCGCCTCTGAGCAACCAGCTCAGCAAAACGCCCAACAGGCTCAAGCCCGGGAATGGATCGTAAACCACGGCCAAGGCCGGTGCCGTGAGGCCCTAGAGGCCCTCGAAACGGCCCATTACTGGTTGTCAGGATTTTACATAAAACCTGTGATAAGAGTGACACAGCATGACATATAAAATGTGGGAATGCTTCTGTGTGTGAACTTCAACATAAAATTCATGGCAGGGCCCTGGAGGGTGGCCTGGGGGTTCTCTCAGGGGATTTGGGTCATGGTCAGACGGCGGGGGGTGCCAATGCTGGTTTCCTTATATGGCATGCTTCTCTGATGGCGGGATGGCGGGGGCCCGACGCGCGTTTCCGGCGGGTGCTGCACCCGTGGGAAACAGGTCTTTGTGATCGCGATCGGGGTTCCCTCACACAGTGGCAGCTCCTTCCTGCTGTCGCCTTCTGGCAGGCCTCTCCCGTTGTCCCTCGTCCACCCTTCCCTTCTCCCCCCTGCCAGCTTAATTGACGGCAATTTCTTACGCGGCGTTGAATCCGTGGGAACGCCTTTTCCGGTTTTGGTTCCGGCGCCCTTCCTCCCGCTTCCCGCCCTTCCTCCCGCTTCCCGCCCCTCCACCTTCGCCTCGATTTCTCACCATCCGCTGTTCCCTCCCCCACACGCCGGGTTGCGTAAGGTCCGTCTCCCTCCCCTCTTTCGTTTCTTTCTGTTTTCTCGCGCGGATCGCGAACCGTTCGCTGAAAATCTTGATTTTAGTGATCGGACGAGTCCCCTATTCCTACGGCCATCCGCGCCCCAGAATCCATCGGGACCAGCATCCCTGGATTACCCCCGACCGCCGTTCCCGGAATACCGTGGTGTTATGGCCCGATTTTGCACGCCTCATCCACAACTTCCGCCCCCATCATCGGACACGTCACCTCCGTTCCTCTCCAATAACCGCTTCTCGCCTTGCCATGGATACCTAAACAAGACCGCACCCGCCTCTGCCTTTCAAACGGTCCGCGTTCTCCCTCATAATTCACGCGAGATGTTCCAGGATTCCAGTTTTGGCTGCAGCCCTCCCTTCGTTCTTCCTGGCTCGCCACCGCTCCCCAGCTCGTTGCAATGGGCTTCTTCCCACTGTAAACGCCCCCCTCACTCGAACGGTGACAATCCCGCCCGCAAACTCCGCGACTTTCGTTCACAATGCTCAATTTTCGCACCCAACCAAAGAACACTCTTCCCCTCTCGTCGCAAAACCGGCAAAACAGGTGTCCCCAGCCGTACCAACCCATCACCCCCAGGACGATACTAATTTGTGGCATGGCCCCTCCCCATTTACCTACGGTTCCCACCTGTGTGATTGGACGTGTCGCCCCCTTCCCCACTCACCACTACTCCCAAGCTCACCAAGAATACCTGTACAAGATCCTACTTGCCGCCCTCTTTCAAACAGTCCTCTTTTTTTTTCCCTGGTTGGCTCAGGGACTCGCGCAACAATGATTTTCGCTTCCAACGCCCTCATCTTCATTTCCCAGCAATCCGCTCTCTCCACCCTCCCTTAGTGGGTAGTACAACGCCCCCCACACGACCCCCTCTTGAAGTATTTACAACTTACCCTGTAATCATCTGCAGTTCACTCGAAATATTGATTTTGACCCGCACCAGCCACCCCTGTTTGCCACCGCCTGTAACAATCTCGCGCATCATGCCGCGTCTTACCCGCTCCTCGCGTTTGAAACGTGTTGTAACGCCTGTTTATATCCACCGACTCGCCCGGAATTCCGCTGCTTGCGCTTGGAAGCCTTGTTTCGCCAACAAGGACCACCAATGCCGCCCCGACGGTCCACCCTCCGAGCCGCATGCTTGTCAGCTACAGAAGTTGGTGCTGCCAACACACCCTCTGCCACCGTCATCGAAAGCACGGACAACCACGACGTGTCCACCGCATGCCAACGCCACCGTTGTAAACCACACGGACGACCACGACGCATCCACCACATACAGATGCTACCATCGTCAGCAACACCGACGACCACGGCACGTTCAAACCCTCTACTCAAAACGTCCATTATCAACAATCGTTCCCCCACTTCACTCTTCCGGGTTGGAAACCGTTCTTTCTACACCAGCCTCGCAACCCAAACCTCGAGGCCGCGGCACCTGCCAAGGAAGAGGTTAGGAAAACCCACCCCCTCCCAAAGAGCAAGGATGGTTCGCGGTCGCTTCCACCAGGTATGCAACTGTTGATTTTATCACCCCACCCCGTTGACTATAACCTTCCAGACCGCCAAATGCGTCCCCCATCCCATTGATATGTCAGCATTGGTACTTAAACAGTTTGGACCGATGAAGACAGTGGAAGTGTCCGGCTGGCCACCCTCGGCGAGAAAGTCTTGGATTCCGCCGTTATGACCAATCTGTTCCGAAGGCGGCCCTACCTCACGCCATGGCGATAATGTCCCGCTTGTGCTCGGGCTTGCGAAGTTTTCTCTGTTTTCGTAATCACGCACGATTTTCTTAGGCTGCACAAGTGTGCAACCCGTCATCCCAATGTATTGATCCTAATTCAAACGTACATAGGGACGCATAAACAAAGTAAGATGAAACTAAGTGCATAGAACATGGACATAAGACAACGAAAATGCGTGGTATTAGCAGAGACCGGTGACAAATACTATATGAGCCGGGACGGGTTATGAGAATGGGGATGATACCAGGAGAACGGATGGGGATGGGTATTGCGGGGACGGGGCATTAAACTTTTCCAGAGCGCGAACGCTTCCTGGACGATGGTTCATCAGAGGCGGCTCGCTTGGAACCACGGGGTTGAGGGGCCGGCGGGATAGCGGACATTCCCAGCGAAGATCCACCAGGAGAGGGAACAGTGGGAAGCTGCCCACCCATGCCGCGAATCGCGGACAAGACAACGCGATCGATATCTTCGAGGGTGTGGAAACAATCGGTGAGTTCGTTGTCCGGTCGGCCTTTGAGCAGTGAACACCACCAAGTCATCAAGACAACGAGGCTGTATACCCCAGTCGGCCCGCCAAAGCGAACGTTGATTGCGCCGCGTGTACCCTTGATCTCTTCCCACCAACGCATGATCTCGGCACCAAGGGATATTGCTTCGAGTCCGTAGTCCTTCTTGTAGTTGTGGCCGCATTTGAAAAACACCGGAATGACTTTCGGTCGACTCTGCGACGGAAAACCCTTTGGAGTCTATCGGAGATCAGCAGATTCCCTCGCAGCTTAGGGAAAGGACAACTTACTGTTTCCTGGAAGCCGAGTGCTTCCTCGAGCTGATACCAGTGTATGTGGAGATCCGACAACTTCCCCATCTTGTGAGCGTCACGGAAGTATTTGAGGGTCTTCTTCGACTTCATCCACGTAGCCTCTGTCGCATTTGTAGGTAGTGCCTCAAGGTCGAGGATACGTTGATCTTGGTTGGCCGCTGCGCGTGTGGGTACGTCGGTTGGAGGAGCAGGATGGGGGTTGCCCGTGGGAGGTGGATCCAAGGGGGGGGGACAGTTACCGGCGGTGTTGGTTTCGGAGAATGCGGCAGCGGGTTGGAAAGGAGCAGCGCCAACTGCCGAGGGCGTTACCCCGGTTAATCCAGCTATGGCTGAGTCCGGTTGCGCATCGGTGTCAGTAGCGACCTCCTCGCCATCTTGTTCTGGAGAGGAGCTGTCGGTTCCGAGGCTGAATAAATGCCACTCTGAGGGGGCTGTATGGAATATTAGAGACAGTTCGAAGGGGGTGCGGAGGTGGGACACACGATATATCTCATGAATCCACGACGAGAACAAAGCCTTAAATTCCTCCGTCTTCTCAGGACCGATGAACGTTTCAAAGTCCTTCCCCTGTGAGCCTGGGGTCTTGCCAGCGCACTGGCTGGAAGAAATTGGATGGAGTCAGAGCAGCGAGCAGAAGAGCGAATGAAAGAGACCCCACAAAAAAGCGGAAGGTTTTCCACCCTTGGAAGGAACTGGGGATGCCAACCAGATGATGCCCTTCGCGGCACATTTTCGTTCAACATTTCTCAAGACAACCCCAATGTTGCGGCTTAAGGCCTGGACATTCCTGGAGAAGAACGCGTCAGAGTGAGGATGTTGCTGCGAGTTACCAGTGGACATACTTTTGGTAACCGCGAACCATCTCTTTCTGCTCACTCGGGTCACCATCGGTCACGCCATCTCCATACTGCGCTTCCTGTTTCGCCCGAACCTCAGCCTTGATCGCCTCTGACTCAGCCTCGTACAACTCTTGCGCGATGGTGCGTTTGTACGCGATGGGTATCTTGAAGTCCTTCAGGCTGTAGCTCTCGTGTGGTTCGATCTCGTTCTCCGGGATATTCACCTCGAGCGCAGACTCCAAATTCGGCACGCGGTCCTTAGCCCACCGTTCCACGACAGTTTCTCGGATCCGGGAGTCGTAGTACAACGTCATGTATATTTGCACCTCGCTCTTCTTCCGCGCAACAGAATCCCCAAGGTGGAGGTTTCGTCGGCCCCCTGCCGCGTTCTCGGCACCCCTGGCCTTGAAGACGCGCTTTATTTGCTGTTGAAGAGTAAGTCAACATCGAAACCAAACGTTTCTGGGCAGTACTCACCTCAACCTTCTTGTTTCTCGATGCTTTACGGGCTTTCTCAACTGTCCCCTTCTTTGCGACGAGCTCAGGCGGGGGTTCGGAGAGTGGCCAACGCTTGAACCATTCCTCGGTGACCGTTGGCCAAAACTTCCCGAGCGTTTCTTCGTCAGAGCTACGGGAGAACGAAGCAAGGTGCTCGTCAAAGAACGCCTTTTGGTCTTCTGTCTGCCAGGAGATTCCCATTGGGCGCGAGGTGAGAGACCGTGGTGGAGGGAGATAGCGATGGGGAGAGACGGTGACAGAGAGGAGCTACGATGGAGAGAGGCTGCGACGGAGAGAGGCTACGACGGAGAGGCTACGACGGAGAGGCTACGACGGAGAGAGGCTACGACGGAGAAGCTACAATGGAGAGAGACCACGACGAGGAGGCAAAGTGAGTGAACTGGTTGTCAGGCTTTATAACGCGTCCTATTTATCTTTTATTTTCTGTTGGGATTTCACCCCCCCAGTCCCGACGACAGACCTCCCACTGTTTCGCCCGTCATATGCCAATCATGGCGAGGAAGCAGTAGTTCTCGTTCCACACCCGGCAGTAGGCCTAGCCACACACCAAACTGGAGGATCTCTCTCAGGCAAGCCATTCCTCTCCCCCATTCCACAGGACTCTAACATCGTGTTACTACTACAGTATTTGTACACCGGAACCGCGTCGTTGGTAGGGCCCACTGTCCCCTAACTGGGGTATGCGCTCTCCCGGTTTCTTGGAATGAGTTTTGCCGAAGAACAGAACTAATGACGGAAAAGTGCTTCTGGCTTTGCGGGCGGCCGGAGGTGGATTGACCGTGACCTATGGTTAGTGTCATTCTGCTATCTCTCACCAGTGTGAACGATATATATCGCAAGTTAACTTTTCTGTTTGCATGCAATGCCCCAGGGTGGGTTCTCCATGGGCCCCGTCTTTCCTTGGGATGGCCAGAAAGGACGACCGGACCACTCATGCATGTTTCAGCTGGACAGAGCTTCATCACCGTAACTGTCAGCTTGTCAACACCCTGCCTCCCAGTATCGCATGAAATATGTCTCGGTCCACCTGAGTTTCCCTGCTACGTCTCGTCACTCCTACCAACCTTTTTTGGATTTCCCTGACCTTGCTCCCCGCTCACACTGTACCTCCCAGCATGGCCTCAATGCAGACCGCCGTTGCCTTCCTCCGCCAGCTTGATGCGACCCTGGAGCTCATAGCGGCACCGTCGTCGTCTCTCACGGATAGCGAGATCACAGGAATACGTCAGGCTCTTGCACACGCTTATACCACTCTCGGAGTCGTTTTGGAGGAGAGAAACCTTGAAATTGAAGGGGTCACCCTCGTTTGTAAGTTCGGCACTAATCCTCTCAACTCCCTATTCACTTTCTTTCATCATAGACACCAGTGACAACAATCCGCCACCCCTCACCAGGGGATCGGCCTCACACCACCCTGGGCGCTGTAATTGCAACACAACTCGCGGAACTGCGATGCACCATCCCCCCATCCGTCGGTCTGGCGAGAATAGGTCCGGTGACCCTGTTGCGCAGGATCAAGAACCTGCTCCTGTGCTTGATCTCACCGAGGAGGAAAGTTCCGCCGGTATGTTCGTTGTTTCGTCTGTCTATCCCGTTGCTAATTAGGCGTTTAGAGGCACAACCCACCATTGACTAAAATACATTGTTTCATGTTAATCACGTTGTAGCTGTGGATATTTTTAATGGTCTGTGTCGATGGTGTAGCGCGGGGCTTCACACTCGCGTTGGTTTTTCGTTCGTGTTAAGCTCGTACAACCGGTTCCTCCGTCATATATATCCTACCTTTAGACCGCGGTGGGAATAGAACCATACTTTCACCATGTTTTAGCTGTTTGGACGAACCCAATCATGAGGATCCCTGCGCACGAGATGACCCCGTGGCGTTGTGAGGTCTGGGCCAAGTATCTTACCGGCCGTGTTTATCCAGTGTTGTTCTGAAAAACGAATGAGCGTGAGCGATTCACTTGCATGTGCATGGGGACGGGATTGCTGTGTGGGGGTCCGCGCGTTGCACTGTCCTGTATCCTGTGCCATTTGAGATAAGTGTGCGCGGGTGCGCAAAAGATTATATATTAGGCCGGCAGGTGCGCGCGCGACTGTGTATCAGGCCGGCAGATCCTTTCTATAGATAAGTCTACGGTATACATGGTGCGAAGCCCCAGTGTTCTGGTATATGTTTACTGCGCAAAGCAGATTCCAAGCAATTGCACGGCTGGAAGCACGATTTGCCCGGAGAGTGCACAGCGTGCACATCTTGTATGAAAACTTTGCCATCGTGTCCACATGAACGGACGGTCAGCAGCTGCCCACCCGTGCATAGGCTACCAACTGGGAAGGGTTACTAGCTCGATACGAAATTGTGTACATTTGCGCTCATTCGTCCCTTCCCTGGAACGGTACGGGATAGTCACCCGCCAGTGCCTCTAACCCTCCATCATATGCGTGCAGTAGTTGTGATAACACATTCCACGTTAAACCGTGGAATGAGGTGAGGGCCTCAGTACTCAGTAGTGAGCGGGGTCTTGTTAAACAAAGCATTTGATTCGTAACGTTACAAAAACATATCAGAGTGAATGTGTACGAAGTAGGTCCTAATCAAAATCAAGACCAAAATCGTCATCCCCGCTACCGTCGTCATCACCATCGCTGTCGGTGTTGCCGTCATTGTCGCCATGAACATCACTGTTGAAATCCAAGTCATCGGGGAGATCCCAAGCCTCCAAGTAGTCACCCTCACTCTCGCCATCCTCAATATGTGGGGCTTCCTCCAACAGTACGGTGCCGTCACCCGTAGTGGCATTGGGTGGATCTTGAAGCTGAGTGAGGGGAGTGGTGCCAACCTGGGTGTATCCTCCGTCTGCCTCACCAAGAACCCTGGCCTTGAATATCCCCCGAGCTTGTGATGTCGGGATGTTGGTGTCGGGGAGCGGGATACCGTGTTTCTCCAGGTAGTCAGTGATCCAGGAAAGGTTGAGGCCGTATGAGGAGAGGGTAGGGTACCACAACTTCAAAAAGGATACCGCAAGGTCGTGGTGGATGGTTGCCTGCTTTCGAGCATATGCATGGAGCCCTGACTGAACACTGGAAGGTGCTGTTGCCAACCGCGCGTCTCGTTTCGCCAGCCAGTCCCCCGATTTCCACTCCAGGAACATCACCACTCGTCGCATCTCCTCCTGTAGGAGTTCAACCTCCTCAACCCATCGTTCCAGCCTCGCGTGCGAGGTAGCCCACTGAACTCGCATGGCATCATTTACCTCCTCATCCGAGGCAACACCTTCGCTGTAACCAGCATCACTCCCGCCAGTGTTGCGGGCTTGAGGGTTCGAAAGCCATATCCAAGAGAAAGTGTAGGAACCGTCACCGACACCACGCTCATGGTCTTCCTTCCCCGGTCCTCGATTGTCTTCATCTTTCAACTCGAGGTAGGTCCCTCGCCATTCACCAGCTGGGTCCAACCGAATGAGGGCGTCGTAGGCAACGCGGTAACGTTGTACGAACTTGGAGATGCGCTCTTCGATGCCGTTGATGACAGTGCGAGACCTCGTGTTGACGCGTTGACCTTGGCCAGCAATCTGGAATCGATGGTTCATGAAAAGACTATGCCTGATTCGGCGAACACGTCGGAGCTCGATCAACGAGTCTTGGAGTTGCGCAAACCGCAGTTGTTGCTCGTATTCAGCGACTCGGTGTAGGCATACTGCCTCGCGTCGTGCGGACTCCACCCATGATGGGAGAATGAGAGAGATTTTCTCCGGCATCTCCAAGTCTTCGGTGTCACTCTCATTGGCGTCGTCGTCGTCGTCGTCGTCGGCTGGAAGCAAGGATGTCGTTGCACCAGGCATGTAGACCAGCTGGGTTTGTTGCCACCTTCTGATCTGGCGTAGGAGAACGTTCCGTTTCTCTTGAATTGAAGCCTTCTGCGTGGCTGACTTGGCCGGCTTTTTCTGGATGACGAGTGCAAGGTGTCGCCTGCGGTCACACGGGGTTAGTGGTTGATAGGGGAAACAATTAGAAACGCTTACTGTTGTTCTTCAATTTCCAAGCCGTTGCGGATGAATACTGATGCCGGAACCTGATGAAAGGTAGGACCACGCTGAGCATCTTGTTGATCAGCTTCGGCCAACTTCTGGCGGACTTCAGCTAAGTTACGGGCTGAATGGTGATTAGCACAACATCTCAAATGTCGTGGTGATAAACGGTACCTTTTTCCGTGTGAACATATGGGTTAGGTTTCGTCTTATCCTGCTCCCATTGAGAGACCATCTCAGCCCATTCCTGACGGAGGTCGGCGGGAAGGATCGTGTTGAACTTCTCGTTGACAGCAGTGTGCTTGACCTTCATGGCGAGAGCTTTGAGCAAGCTCCGGAGAAGTAAATCACCTGGGGTTTCAACGTCAACAAGGAGAGGAGGAAACGGAATAAACCATACCCATCCCCAACACCTTTTTCCAATTCCACCAACTCCAGCTGTCATCGAGCGTGAGATGGCGGGCGCCAGAGCCCATCTCCCGGGTGGACAAGGCAGCGAGGTTGATATGCGCCCATTCTTGCTCGATGGTTTCACCGTGCGTCCTTCCAACACCTTTCGCGAAGTTGAAGGAATAATCTGTCTGACAGGGAGTACCGTGACCGGGAAGGTGAAATTTTGGGACCAGGTAGGAGAACTTGTAGCTGTTTACATCCAAGTCTGGATGGTTCAGGGAAAAACGTTCAAGATGGTGGATCGACCATTTGCAAGCAATGTCGTAAGAAATCACGACGTCATGAACGGCAACACCCTTCAGAACGGATGCAATGATGTAGTCTGTGTTGATGTACCTGGGCGACTTTAAGAACGTCCGCAACAGAGAACAGGCGAACACAAACCGTTCTCCTCGTTGTAGGTCACCTACACCATTCTTCATCATGAGGGAGTGCCGCGCGCATACACAAGCGACAACACCCGACGTGACGTAGTCTTTTTTTGACCTTCTGTTCGCTCGGTTAACCGCATGGAAATCGGAACCACAGCTGGATACCTTGAGCGAGTATGAGTACCGGGAGCAACCGTAACAAAAGTCACTTACTTCCACGTCCATGGTATTCTGAGACACGTGCTCAATGTACCGGTTGTTCTCCACAAAGTAGGCCCATCCGGATCCAATCTCTGGATCCTTGATCTTGCGGTCCTTAAGTTTCAAGCGAAAATTTGCATCGACAGCGAGGAACAGTGAATACAACCACCTATGGGGGAATGTCAGTAAATATCGGCCACAGGAACCGCAAGGAGGAGGGCATTTCTACTTTCTATCATCCGGGGCTTGTTCCCAGTCGACGGGTAGGTTCTTACCAGGGTGGGGGCACGCGGGACACTCAAGTGCGAATACCCCATCCGGAACAGAGAGGAGACCTTTGGAGATATGAGCGCCGGCACCGCGTTTGATCTGTTTCAAGCTACGCCACTGGCGAACGCATCTCGAGATCTCGTGATACCGGTACTAAAGGAAATATATGAGTTAGACATCGTATCACTGGCCGTTGTATAAACTCACAATTGCCTTCTTCCGACCACAATTGTCCGACTTCTGCATAATGGACAAATAGAAGTCGTAGAGATTGAGTTTTCCCTGGAGGGTCAACTTGTGGAAGTTGTCGAGGAGGTCAAAGGTGAATGCTGTTTTTGGTCGGTCGAAAGACGCGGGATACCAACCTGTTCGTAAAAGTTGGCGGTAATGTTCTACACAGCCGGGAGTCCCATCGCATCCACAGAACTGAACGTTCACGTGGTGGGCGCCGTTGGGGTCAATGACGAGGATCCGTTGAAAGGGGATGGGAGACGGGCAAGGGGTATGTTCGTGGCCGATGTAGAAAGAGAGCCCTAATTCGAAAAGGTTTGTGCGCTGAAAAAACCCATCCTGCCAAACCTTCGACTTGGTTAATGAAGGCCATGGGGGAACACGTGAACATACCTCGATACGATGTAATGGTAGGTGCTCATGGCGTTGAACAATGCACGGCGAACAACAGAGTACTTGAGCACAATCAAGGCACTTGAAGGTGCCGGTTTCGTCGTGGCAGTGAGCGCATGTCGGGGGACCGTCATAGTCCCGAAGGCCGTCACGGCGAATGAGTTCGTCCACTATCGTCATCTGGAGGGGAAGGAAGGCCCCCATTTTCGTCTGCAGCGGGTGTTCACAAGGCTTGGGAACCGGAGGAATATTGAATGAGACATGGACTCACGCTATCATTCCTATTTTTCCATTTCCGTTTCCGTTCAGGGTGCGCAGCAACAGTAGGTGGTGTATCCATGGCATTCGGCTCCTCTTCGAAATGAACGGCTTGTTCTACTGGAGGTGGGTGCTGGGGCATAGGAATGGGCGTGCTGGATTTTCGAATCGCGCCTGGCTCGTCGGTGTTGACGTGCCAGATACGCATAGCCTCTATACGGGGCTCGGGGGGGTCGGGGAGGTTGAGGGGCTCAGAACTTCTTGAAAATCCATTCTTCGTCCGCTTTCGTCGTCTGGGAGGTACGTCTTTGCTGGCGAGTCGTTTCGACATGGAGAGAGACGGAGGAACGCGTTCCAATTACGTCAGCACGAAGCTCGCTCTCAGGGGTTCGTTCATTCATACAGGTGTGAAGCCTGGGGGACAGGTGTATACCATACAGTCTGCGTTTGTTGTTAGTTTAAATAACCTAGTACGTAGTTGAAATGCGGAATGAAGGTCATATGAACGATAAAAGGGGTGCGACGAGGAGCAAACAAATGTAAGCGGAAACTAAGAGTATGGCGCGTGCAAGGACGCGTGTGTCGACGAGGAGCCAACGTCCATTTCAGTTTTACTCACCACATGACTGCCGCCGCTGCGACGCTCAATAAAACGACGACTAGAGCGGCCGAATACCGTGCTACGGTCGTAGACCTGATTTAGTACCCGAGTGTGAACCTGGGGTAACGTTTGACTTACCATGTCTTTGGCAAACCCATCGGAACCAGGCACACTCGAGTCCAGGCGTGGTGGTTCTCCTGACTCAGGGTGATGGGGTATTGGGTGGCTGCCTTCTCCTTGATCGATGCCAGCAGCGACGATTCTGTGTTGTCCGCGTGAGTATTCGAGTCGCTTGAGTGGTCTGTTGTCCAGGGAGAACAGGGAGAGCGGGCTTGTGACCTCGGAGAAGTCGCGGAATCATTTGTCAAAATTGAGGCGGTTTCTTCGTCCTCGTTGGAGTCGGTGTTGGCTGGAGGTGTGGCGATCCGGCCGGGGGACTTGGTTCTTCCGCGGAAGGAACCGTTGCGCGTCTTCTTTGACCTCGGTCGCGTAGAGTCGGAGGATAGGCTGCGAGGACCCGGCGGGGTAACCAACCCTTGTCCGTTTGGTTTGGAGGATCCATTCGTGGGTGGGTGGCCGCGCCATTGTTGGATAGTGGAGAGGCGGGAGTCAATGCGGGCAAGGGTGCCATTCTGGTGGGGGGTTGTTGAATGGGGGTGGGGGAAGGGAATGGAGCGACCGGTCACGGGGTGGATTGCGGGTGAATAGTGGGCGGGGAAGAGGGTGCTACGGTCGGATGAGGAAACCGGTATTGCTGCTGAGCGATGCGAAGTGCGCGGGTGGGATGGGGACCTTTCAAATGGGGGAGACCGTTTGGAGATGAAGCCTACAGTGGCGGGCTGAGGAGAAGCGGAGAGCTGGGGATAAGGAGGGGTTGAGGTGAAAATCGAGGTACAGAGGCACCCTGAGCACATCAGAGAGAAGAAAGCGTGCGACTCAAACGGTAGGAGCGAGTGGAACGCCGTGGGCGGTTTCGTGACATGCTGGGAGGTAGTGGGAGTGGGAAAGGGGTTCGACGCGTGATCGCGAGAGTAGTTTTCGCAGGTGAGGAGCAAGGTATCCGGGCGCGGGGTATAGGCCTTTGAAGCAAAGGGTTTGGGGACAGCCATAAACACTCTCCCGAAGGGTTTTACGGGCTGGATGGACAAGGAGGAAGGGATTGCATTCGGATTCAAAAGGCGGCACTGGTGGCGAACGACGCGGGGTTGGCAGGTGGGATTGTCACCGTTCGAGTGAGGGGGGCGTTTACAGTGGGAAGAAGCCCATTGCAACGAGCTGGGGAGCGGTGGCGAGCCAGGAAGAACGAAGGGAGGGCTGCAGCCAAAACTGGAATCCTGGAACATCTCGCGTGAATTATGAGGGAGAACGCGGACCGTTTGACAGGCAGAGGCGGGTGCGGTCTTGCTTAGGTATCCATGGCA
>Ga0307517_10010509_pt1 | contig 12949 bp, 12 predicted proteins | sample 23_EM_MG_FD_194515 | JGI IMG/M metagenome (GOLD analysis project Ga0307517, IMG submission 194515) | Populus trichocarpa ectomycorrhiza microbial communities from riparian zone in the Pacific Northwest, United States - 23_EM | ecosystem: Host-associated > Plants > Roots > Unclassified | place...
AAAGTCTTGAATGACCACAATTGATTCAATTCATCAATCAACGGTCGAAGATAAACACCTATATTTCTATTTGGATTATTAGGACTAGGTATAACTGTAGATAAGAACATGAACTTCAACCTCACACACATCCCCAGTGAAAAGTTGTAAACCATGAGTATCATTGATCAACAAGAATAAGGTGCAACAAATGACCTGAACAAATTAAATCTATTTGTACATAACCCAACACATATGTTCCGTGGTTCTATTGAAAACCAAGGATGCACCCTATTAAACTATTTCCAGGCTTCACCATGACTTCATACATCGTATAATATGAATGATGCCATGTTATGTGTCCAACAATATTTGGATATATGAATAACCTTTACAATTTAGGAGTGATTATAAAGTATCTCGTTTTTTTATGTGTGATAAGAGTTTTTTCCCTGTCAATTTTGAGTTTATAATGAGCATGCCCATAAGTTCTATTCTCAGTCGAATCTACATTTTCATGGTAGTACAACATGCAAAAGTTTGGACACATGTTAATTTTCTTGTATTCTAGGGCAATGAGTTTTATCATGGATTTAACAACATAAAAGTTATCTTTCAGCTTAATTCTTTTAAGTAAAATGCTTATCACTCATTTGACAATTCCAATGTAACTGGCCTTACTCGACCTATGATTTAACTTGATGGTGAACACATGTGCAACGACTGATAATTTACTGTGGTTTATGCATCCATCCCATATGATTCATCAGAATCTTTCAAAAGTTTCAAAAACCTAGTTACATCTATATTTAGTTCTTCATCTACAATTGAACATTTACCTGTATAACCTTGATTTATTCTCATTGCATCCATAATCATACTCTTATAACGATTACGATTATTATCTACAGCTCCTTGCATATTACTAAAACTAGAAGTTGATCTAATTATCATTTTTATCATGATCTCATAAAAAACATAGAATTCTTCTTGTACAAACCAACATAAATATTTTTTCAACAACCCTTTTTATTTATATTTAATAATTTTTTGGTGGTGTGTCATTGTCAACCGGTTATCCGATTGATGGTAAGAACCCGAAGGTCTTGCATAAATTTCACGGATTGGAAATGCAAGTTACATTTATCGTTGTCCACAGCATTGAGTGTACTGTTTTATACTTGTGTCAATACACAAGCTAAAGACTACAGAATGAGATATTATTAGTTGTCTTTGTCATGATGCTGGGGAGGGGGAGAGAATTTTGTTTGGTACCATTGCTTGTTGCTGTTGATTAAAATTGAAGATAGTTTTGGCTTAACGTTGCATTTAATCATAACAGAGTTGACAAGTTCCTTTGACTAGCAAATCCCGGCCTCCAAGCTACCACCCCACCGGGCAGTTAAGCTTTAGCTTTCCTTGCCGGGGACCACGCATTCAATGGCCGGGAAAAAGGCCCGGTACTCGTATTTGACAATCCTCAATGAGGTATTTCAGGGATTTTTTTCTCTCCATAAAGAAGCTACTTCGTGATAGTATAATTTTGGTTATTTTTTAAAATATTTTTTATTCAGAAAAATATTAAAATAATATTTTTTTTATTTTTTAAAAATAATTTTTTATATTAACGCATTAAAATAATTTGAAAATATTCAAAAAAATATTAATTTTAAAATAAAAAAATTTTAAAATTTAAATTTTTTAACAGGACCGAAATAATGCCTAGATCATAGTAATAATTGCTTTTAAAATATTTTTTATTTAAAAATATATTAAGATAATATATTTTTATTTTTTAAAATTTATTTTTAACATCATACAAAATCCATAAAAAAATAATTAAAAAATTTTAAATAGCAAAAAAACAAAATCATCATGAATTGTTAACAAGAAAGACAAATTATCTTAAAAAGAGCAGCATTTTGTTTGTTATACGTTGAAGACCCAATTAAGGAATCCAATTCTTAGAAGAACTAATTAATTATGAAAACGAAATACTTCAATTCTACTTGTCTTGTTTCCTTTACACATCAGTGTCTGGAATGGAGAGGCTGATCAATCAATATCACAAAATAAAGCCTACATCTAGAGGGAAAAGATAAGGTCCATTTTACACCCACCCACTCGTGCCCCTGACTACCATGTCTTCTTGCCTGGCCCTGTAGTGCATTTTATTGAGAAATCACCTCAACTTGCCGTCGTCGTTTTTTACAACGACTTCCCAAATCTTTTCTTATAAATTTAATTGTTTTTAATATGTAACTCTTATTTTAATATATATATTTTCTATGTGGATGTCTGGGTTAGGTTTCGCGCACCTCGACTAATCTCACGAGCCCTAAAGTTAACGACCATGTAAACTTTCACTGGCTATCATATTAGCAATCACAAGACTCGAGCCTGAGACTGCATGTGGAGCAAACCCTTTAGTTCTAAATTTTTATCACTAAATCACCTACTAGATGATATACTTTAATAGATATTACCAATAAAACATGAAACAAATACATTCATTTAAAAACTCAAGCCCATGCAATTTATTTTAAAAAACCAACATAAATTATAATGTCTGCCATTCATTCCACTCTTGTTCTTCCAAATTTATAATTTTTCTCAGGTGAATAATCACTAGGCCAACCAGGTCCTTGGCTCTTCTTGTTTTTGTTTTTTTAAAAAATTATTATTTTTAATTTCTTCTTTACTTTAATTTTTTTAAATTTAACCACTATTTAAACATTAAATAATTTCATTATAATTTGGAAACAACATCACCTTTCTAGATTATCATCGAAGAATTTTTCTTAAAAAAAAAACGAAGAATCTGTTCAATCCAAGTCTTTTTTTTCCCAAGTCAATTGCCGTGTCCGACAGCTATGACACCCCTCCTTGAATTCGTCCCGTTTTGTATTACGGTTGACATCTCACTTGTGATTCGAAGTCATCTCTCCCCGAGGAAAAAACTTAGTTTCAAAGTATGGTTTTAGTTGTTTTCTAAAATGTGTTTTATTTAAAAATATATTAAAATAATATTTTTTTATTTTTTAAAAATTATTTTTGATATCAGCACATCAAAATGATTTAAAAACACCAAAAAAATATTAATTTGAATTACATAAAAAAATTTCAATTTTTTTCAAAAACATTTTTGAAACGCAAAAACAAACAGGATAAATAATAAAGTGATTTCTGTTAACAAGTTTAGCCCTAATGTATTTGCTCTGGGTATACACATATATGACAAACGTTATTCCATGTGGGCAACTTATTTTTATGTCTACTTTTTTCCCTAAAAAAAACAAAAAATTACCACATTCTACTACATTTGAAATTACCATTTTATATTTTTTCTTTTATCATAGATGGTTTAAATTATACTCAAAATATTCCACCCCATAGAAAATCTATTTCCTCACTTATGTTTTCAAAGAAGAGTAACACTAAATTATATACTTATTGTTAATTAAATGGGCAAATAGCAATTGTTTTCATTGTGTTAATCAAAATGATCATTGTCTAGGATTACAACCAAGCCCATAATATAAAAAGAGTTTTAGGGTATCCAAGAGATTGTTGAAACTGAATTGGGCCTGATGGGCCATAGATTGGAGAATCAATAGGCCTTTGAGGCATTGACCCACTCTATATTATTTTAGATCACCGTCTAATTTATTCAAAAAGATTCCATTATCAAAGTACTTCAACGCCCTCTGCATTCAAGTCAGAAGAGCGCCAGTCACGCAGATTTAATGGATACATGGATGGCTTAAATTGTCCTTTACAGCATTTAATCTCTTAAATGACGTGGGCCCCTCTTTCTCAAAATTGTCAAGATTAATATATTAAATTAATCATCAAATCCATTTTTTAAAACTTAAAACAGAACAACTAATCAGAGTATCCAAGAGATCGTAATTATCGCTTGAGGACACCGCTAAAATCAAAGAGACAAGACACTCACATTCCATCACCCCCAACACTATAACTTGCCACGTTAACACTTAACCACCAGTCTTTTCATGAAACTCGAGTTGCTTTAACATCTCCCACTTGAAAATTTTGGCGGGCAATCAAAAATAAAATTCAAATAAAGAACCAAGCAAACCCTAGCGGCCCCAATTGTTTTCCCTCTCCCTCAACTTTCCCTCTCTCTCTCTCTCTCTCTCTCTCTCTCTCTCTCTCTAATTCTCTCATTTCTGCTTTGGTCTCTCTATTTCCATGGATTGTGACCTCTTCTGAGTTTCAGGTTATTTAGCATTTCTTTCTTCTTCTTCTTCTTCTTTTCTCTTGATTTATTGATTGATATTTTCTTTTTAGATTTACATTTGATCTTTTTTGGCTTTTATGTTGTGGTTATTACGGACTGCAGTAAATTAGGGTTTTAAGTTAATATTTCTGTTTAAGTTTTTTCTTTATTCTGCCATGATTAATGTGATTTTTAGCAATTTATATATGGTTTTGTTGTTCATTTCTTGGGCTTTTGTCTGTGTTGAATATGTATTTCTGGTGCTTTATTGACAGGTTTGGTTAATTAATTGGGGATAGTTGAGAGAATCTTTAATCTATATGAGTTCAGTTTCTATGTTCATTTTGTAATTGTTTCTTTTGGTATTTAGTCTCATCTTGCGGGCTTATTAAAGTGATTAATTCAAATTGTCTTTTCAGACATTGATTAATGATGGATTTCTAATTTATTTTTATTTCATTATTGGATGTTAACATTAAAGGGAATAAATTGGAACAATTGGAAACATATTTGAGAAGGGGAAAGAGGGTTTATTATGGGTAAAGTGTCTCCTAAGGATGGAAATTTGAAGACCCCAAAGCAAAAAAGGCGGTTACGGAGCTCAAGCAGTAGGTATTTGAAGCCAGGTGCGCTTGCTCAGCTTCAGTATAGCAAGGCGTCAGCAGCGAAGTCATGTACCGATCTTGGAAAAAAGAGGGTTGCTGTGTTTGGCAATAAGAAGGTGGGGGATGATGATGAGCTGGTGGTCGAAGACAGGGCTATGGATAAAAGCCCTTTGTTATTATCACCTGTGGGTTTGTGTAAACAGCATCATCCAACTATTGATAAAAGCCCCTTGATGCTATCACCCGTGGATTTGCTCAAACAAAATCATTTAGCGAGGACACCAAAGACCCCTCGGATTGAAGATTGTGATACCGAGTCTAGACTTGAGTCTCTTCCCATGGAGTTGCTGGTAATACTCATTCCTGAGCATGGTATATGGAGGAATTTCTATTTGTTTAGCTTTTGTGGACTTGTTAATCCTTGGATATGCTTCTGTAATTACACTATGAAAATCAAGATCTAGAATAGTACAGATATGAATATGTTACCCTGCATGTTTCCCTTTAGAAAGTTAAATTAAATTAAAGTAGGTTGGAAATCCTGGAAATATTTAGGAACATGAAGGAATTTCAATATTTGAGTTAGAGAGCTGGATGTGCTATGGAGGTATGATCTTATAGATTCCAAAAAAAGATAAAACCTTATCAAATTTCACATCACATTTCTTTATTTGCGAGATGTTTTTTTTATAGATGCTAATGCTAATACATTTGTAAGTTGAAAGCATCTGCATGTATATGTGAAGCGCCATCTTGGCATCTTATAAAGTTGTTTAGAGATGCTTTGGAGAGAATAATTTCTATTTTGTTATGTGCTTCGTTGTTATTTTGTCACTGAAGCTGTAATGGAGAGGCAAGTTTATGGAAGTTCTACTTTCTTGATATATAAAAAGAAAAATTTAACTCTTGATGCTCAAATGATCAGCCAATAGGATGGTAGGCATCTTAAATTGCAGTGCTATAGATTGAAATTCAATGCGGGTGAAAGTGGATATACTATCAATTTTCCCAAAGTGTTGTAAATGTTATGCAGCCACCTGTCATTTATCATGGTTCGTCTTTTATCTGTTTCTTGTATATATGTAACTCAATTGTTGCTTTTCTGTTTCTCTGTGTCTCTTTGATACCTTGGCCTATCCACTAACGAATTCTGCCAAAACCCAATGACTGAGACATGCTTAAATTATGTTGATGACAGGAAGGATGTTCTTTGCATAGGAATTGTGAAATCCTTCTTAAATCAAGAAAGAATGGATCACTTTATTTTGTTTGATACCTGCTCCTGAACACACAGCTTTGCCCTTAATTCCTCTCAAATGTTTTCTTACGCCTCATTATTTGTATGTTGATTCCTGTTTGTTTGTTTCTTTTGAGGTTAAAATACTCTGTCACCTGCACCATGACCAGCTGAGGGCTGTTTTCCATGTTTCTCAGAGAGTTAGAAAAGCTGTAAGTCTCTCTTTCTCTCTCTGTGTTTAATCCACTGATGTTAGAGTTGAATTGAAGAGTGAACCTGTTAATGCTTGTTGAGAGCAGGTTTTGCTTGCAAGGCAATTTCATTTCAATTACACAACACCAGATCGCTCTCGACAGGAGATGTTACTGACAATGACCCCACGGCCTACTGAACACTGGCCTTTTATGAGGTAGGCATCCAAAAGCACAAGGTTTTTTTTTCCTCTTATAATTATTTTTGAAGTTGCTAATTCATCCAGTTTTGTACTTGCGATGTTTGAATGACCATTGCACATTGCAGCAAGGGGAGTGGTAAGGGCATTTTCATGTCAACTCCACATACTCCAAAAGCTCCAAGGCATGGTCCCCGGCCACCTTCTCGCATCAAAATAACTGAGATGAAGAGTATTGCTGCGGTTCTTTTCCAAGATTCAACATTGTCTTCAAGATGCATGGTGCCGTCCACCCTGCCAAAGCCCCTTTGCAAATCTGTGGCTTCTAACAGGGTTCTATTCTATGAGGAGGAGTTATGCCAGGCTGTTGCTCAGAATAAACTTCGTTGATCTCATTGTCGTTTCTTTCCCATTGCCTTGTGTTCCATTTGTATAGTTTGTTTCCATCCTATAGCTAGGTAGTTATAGTTTGAAAGAGGGGTATGCAATTTTGTAGGTTTCTGGGGCAAATTAGGTGACAGGTAATATGGGACTTCAGATTTGCACTAGTCCAAAGATTTAGGTTGTGGTTGTTGGAATAATATATTTGAAACTGGATACTTGTATATATTCCTATATATGTTTGCAATGATATTTGGATTTCTTCTATAAAAATATTCAAATAATTTAAAATTAAAATTGAAAACAAATTGGAATGAATATCAGAAATATTTAGATGGTGAATATTTAAGCTAAAAATCTCAATAATATCTAAAGAGAATACGATTCTCTTATAATAGATATTTTTATGAAATGTCGTAATATAATGAAGTTTGAAATGGTGTGATACATGATAAACCATGTAAATTTTTCATAGAGCTATACGACATTTATTTTTATCTTTTAAATAAAATTTCAATAAAATTTATTGATAAAATTCCATATAATATTTAAAAAGATAGAATATTAAACTTATCATATTTAAATATTTAAAAATGTAATACTTATGTGAAGCATATTATAACTAAAAAGGCTCGGATAAAATGAGATAAATAGAAGTTTATAAGATACAAAAGTAACTTTTAGATATTATTTCTATTATCCTATTAAGCAACGAGTGTTTATTTTATAGAAAAAAATTTGTTCTTGAAAGAAATAACAGAATAAAAGCAGAATTTTCAAAAGTTTAAGAAACACAAATTAACATTGAAAGCTATAACATGAGATGCTCAACCTAAAACTTAAAAAACATAATAAATTCGTAGATTTGGTAAAATAGTTAGGCATTAATAAGATATTAACCTTGCAAGAAAGCTGAAAATAATAAGATGCTCCTACCAATCATGTAGAAGCAATATATAATATTGACTCAAACAAACAGCTTGAGACCATCAAATCTAAAATGAATTTCATATATTCCAACCAGATATAGACCTTGATTAATTAATTCATTTGAAAGAATAAAACTCATTTGATATAAATGGGTATTTAAAAGAATTAAAGGATAAAACTTATCTGAGAAAAAGTTCATCTTCATGAACAAGTACACATAAACTGATAATATAGGTTGTCGTCGAGAAATTAAAGATAGAAAGTGATAAACTGATAATGAAAGTAGTTGCAGACTCTTGAACCAGCAACAGGTGTTTATATAGATTCTTTGAGCATGATATACATACACTGCACTCGTTAGATTTATAGCAACCTAATGTCTTGTAAAATAATAACATCACTGAATAAGATGGAAGGAAAGGGTCACCCAAATTAACTTCAGCTTGCCTTCATGACCGATAACAATTTCTTGAAAGAACAGGGACTCCTTGCAACTGCAAGCACGCTTATGCCCCTCTACTGGTTAGTTCTCAAACATTATCACTGCAGTTATTTTTAGCTAAAACGTAACCATTAAATTCACAGGCTCATTAGAATACATGTGTGCTAACCAATTCAACAAAATTCAGTATCCTTCACAATTGGAAGACATGCTGGTCTTAAAGGCAATAAACACTAGCGCATCCTGCTGCTGGCACTACATGAACTGCCCAAAAGATCTCATCTGGAATTCATGAACTGCCAGATAATCACGCGTTTCTTAAATACTTCAAAAAGATGAGCGCTCGGGGACAGCTGACAATGTAATTACTTGCCACGTTCCACCTGCACTGTCAAATCCTTGATTCCGACATCCTGAAAAGTGTTTAAAACCTGTGCCTTCACAGATTCTGTGTCAATTTTGTCTGAGACATGAAGATGCAGAGTACCAACAATATCTGTGTTAGTAAAGCTCCAAAAGTGCAAGTTCTGAATGCCACGTAACCCCTTTATCTTCATGGTATCATTTATGGCTTCTTTCAGATCCTGCTCATGAGTCCTCGGAATTCTTTGAAGCAAAATCTCAGCAGAGTTTCTGAGCAACGGAATGACTGAAGATACGATTAAAACGGAAATGAATATTGAGCAGGCAGGATCAGCAACAAGCCATCCTTTGTACTTAATTAGGAGAGTAGACAAAACAACACCAACACTTCCCATCGTATCTGCCAGAACATGCAAAAAGATTCCCTCCATGTTGTGGTCAATGTGGTGATGGTGGTGTTTTTTTGGTTCCTCTTGTCCAGATACTGGTGTCCTTTGTTGGGAACCACTCTTTCCCAAAGAAGAATCACTTTTAGAATCCAAATATTGAAGTTCTTGAGGATTGGCATGATGATGATGGTCATGGCATCTGTGATCAGGTGAATGATCACAGTGCTCATGTTGATGGTGAGCATGGGAGGAGTGGTCATGGTCATGAGCATTATCGTGGGGATCATGGCTGTTGGAACTCCCGATTTTACAGCTGTCTATAATGCTCTGGTGATCGCAAAGATGGTGTTCATGATGTTCATCATGGCTAGCCAAAGACTTCTCATGGCATTCATGGGAAACAGAGGCATGTTCATCATGCTTTTCTTGGTCATGTGAATCGTGGTGATGGTGGTGACAATGAGAGTCAGCATGTGAGTCAGCATGAGAGTCAGAGTGGGAGCATGATCCAGAGCCACCATGAGCATGATGATGCTCTTCATGAAAGAAGACCAAACCAACCAAATTCACAACAAGTCCTCCAATCGAAACAGTTAAAAGACTATTAGTTGATATCTCCTGAGGGTCCAGAATCCTCTCAAATGACTCCAATACAATTAGTACTCCAACAAGAACTAGAAGAACAGCATTAACATATCCTGACAGAACCTCAAACCTTCCCCGACCATAATTAAACTGATTATTTGCAGGCAACCGGGAGATATAAGAAGCGTATAGACCAATTGTCAAAGCAGCACAATCGAACAACATATGACAAGCATCTGATATCAATCCAAGACTATTACTCATGAACCCAGCAACAAATTCGACAACCATATAACCAGTATTAATCAAAAGGAAAAGTGCAATCTTACGGGACTTTCTCTCGCTCAGAATGTGGCGGATAGGCTTCATAATAAAACCACTAAATACCTTGGGAGGTGTATCCATTCCTAATTCAGGATAATGTGAATGAATAGAGTCCAAATTTTTAACACCAAAATACAGCAAGAAACCACATATCAAAAGCCCCCAAAGAGAAAGCTCAGGGAAATAGAACAGCTCCAAAACAACCGTGCAAACAAATGTAACAAAAAACTCTCTCCGGAAATCTTTAGAACCCACTAATTTCCCATCATCACTGCAATTCTCACTCAAAAGAACCCCAAAAACAACAGTATTCGCCAGAGGCCAACCTAAACTTGCAATAGAAACACCTTTTCCATCGCCATTACCACTTTCAAACACTATAAAGCTTACAGCAGCAGGAATAAACAGTATAATTGTGGTATAAAACAAAGAAATCAATCGAACCCGTTTTTGGTCTAATGCTCTAATTGTCCCCCAATTCATAGAAACACGCTCATAAAACCCCAAGAAACCAGACACAAAAGGCAACACCATTGGCCAAATCCTAAAACAATTCTCTCTAGGAAAAACCGAAATCCCATATTTATCAATGAAACCAATGGAAAATGGGAAACAATCAATCCGATCCCAACTTATTGAAAGCAAAAACAAGCCGACAAAAAGGGAAATAAACCCAGGTAATTTATGGGTGCTTACACCAAAATTATCATTCTTTCTCCTCCGATCAGTAACAAAACGAGCGGCCGCAACACTACCGGATAATTCAGCGAGAATCATGGCAGCAGTCCCACAATATCGAAGCGCTTGGAATCTGATGAGGAAAACAACAGTAAGGAGGAGAGATTTGGAAAACAAGAGCCTGTGTTGTGATTGGGAGATTGAGGAGAGAGAAAAGATGGGTTGGTTAGGGTTTGTTCTGAAGTGTAAAGGGGTTTTAGAGGAGGAGGAAGGGGAGAAGAAAAAAGAGAAAGAGAGGGATAAAAGAAAGGAGAGGAGACAGACAAGGAAAGCGAAAGGGAAGATATTGAAGGAGGAAGGAGAGGATTGAAGGAAAGGGAGGAGAGAGTAGAGGGAGCGGAGAGAGAAGAGGAGGAAGAGGAAGTAAAAGGAGAAATTTGAAGAGGATTTGGAAGGAAGGGAGGAGAGTCGGTGTTTTGATGGTGTTGGGATTGGGGTCGTCGAGGTGTATGGGTAGGGTCTGGATTTGGTGGGGGTGGCTGAGGAGATGGAGGTGAAGGTAGTGGTGGCGGTTCGTGGAGGGACGGATAGGCGGTTAGGACGGTGCTGATGGTGATGGTGATGGTGATGGTGGTGGTGGTCGGCCATGGCGGCGACTAGTGGTCTCTTGAAGTGGTGGTGTTGACTGTTTTTCTTGAAAAACAACTAATTTGGGAGGAGGAGGAAACTGAGTGTGTAATTTAAATATTATTTCAAGACAAATATTCAAAATATAGAATTCTATATAAATTGCAATTATAATAAAAAAAGTCTTTGGGAGAAGTGACCGTCATCAGGTAAATATTATTTTTTAAAGGATTTATAGATTAAAAATATATTGAAATAATCTATATTTTTTTATTTTTTAAAATTTATTTTTTATACCTGAAAATAATCATAAAATAAAAAAATCAATTCAAAACTAAATTTTTTTTTTTTAAAAAAAATAGTAAGCTATCAGATTCATTGAAAGATGACGAGTCTTCCAATTTTATAGACACTCCCCCCCGCCCCTGCATTTTCCATCACAGTACCGCATTAAAAAGCTGATAGTTCTTCTTGTCAATTCTTGTTTAAAAAGCTGCCGCAGCATTTGCCTTCCTGTAGATATGCTGAATATGAACCTCTCAGTTTCTACTCAGTACTAGGAGACGAGCTCTAGAAATCATAGCATAAATAGCGTCCATCTTATCAACTTTCTTACAAATCAGAGACACAACCATTAAAGAGTCTGATTCCAAAATAATCTTACGAAATCCAAGACACCATGCAAGCTCCTGGTTCCATCCAGCAGCCTCGTTTTCCTCAATTCCTCGAACCAGTTTTCTTATCGCCCTTATTGGGCTAGCTTCGTCAGATGCAGTCACGCCAAAAATCCTATTGTTTCTAGACTTCTACATCAAACCAAAGAGTCCCTCCAGAGACTACTGCCCAATGCCATCCCTCACTGGTAACTTCAGTACTCTTCAAATTATGCAATAACCACGAAATCAGACCATCAACAAAGATGGCTTGCTTGTCGCGCATACAACCTAGCTTTTACCAAGTCGTGTGGGCTAGTCTACAATCCCTCAACACATGCAAGGCTGATTCAACAATAGATGGACACGCATGGCAATGAGGATTGATAGTCATATATATACATGTCGTCCCAGTACTCTGTCCATTCGTAAGCAATCTATTGTGAACGAGTAAATTAACAAATGAACATTCTTATCCTCTCAAGGCCTTTCCAATCCCAAACTAACCTCCATAATGGTCCCAATTGATGATTTTGAACCAGCTTGTATGCTGATTTAACCGTGAATACCATGAATACGCCACTGCTAGAATATTGCTGAAACACTTTATCATCATCAATCTCCATGTTTGGTGGTGGATAACTAGCCAACAGTACCATCATTAATTGCATAGGTAAAAGATGCGCAAAAATATCCCATCTCCATTGTTGAATGGGAGTAACCATGTCTGCCACTTTTAATTCGTGAATCTCCTCTGGAATGGGCTGAGTACTGCATGCATGGTCAGCTAAAGGACCATATCCTTCAAGCCACACATCTGACCAGAACCTCGCCTTTCTACCATTCCTGACTGCCCAAGAAACACCCTGAGGAACCTAAGGCCACACCTTACAAATTGCTTTCTATAAAGGCGAGTCTGTTCTTTTGGCCTGCACTTGGGAAACACCTCCACCTGATCTATAACATCCTTACTTCTTAAAATCGAATTCCATAAAATTATCCAGGTCATTGAGCACCCACATCCAAGCTTCATTATAAAAGTTTTATTCATGGTATGCATATTGCGCAATCCTAAGCCTCCTTTCGCTTTCGGATGACAGAATCTTTTATTGAATTATTTTC
>Ga0307517_10010510_pt1 | contig 12948 bp, 6 predicted proteins | sample 23_EM_MG_FD_194515 | JGI IMG/M metagenome (GOLD analysis project Ga0307517, IMG submission 194515) | Populus trichocarpa ectomycorrhiza microbial communities from riparian zone in the Pacific Northwest, United States - 23_EM | ecosystem: Host-associated > Plants > Roots > Unclassified | place...
AAACAAAGAGCAGAGAAAACAGAAAAAGAAAGACAGAAAAAAAAAAAACGCTTATTTGCTCCATTTTTCTGCAAATAAAAATCTGCAGAAACGGGAGAAGAAAGTGCAGGAATCAGTAGAGAGAGTGACGAAGACGCAGAGGAAAAAAGAGGCAAGAAGCAGACGTAAATACAGAATAGAATAAGAAGGACGAACACAGACCGAGCAACCATCACGCTTTCAACGCCAATGCAGTTTCTTCGTCTCCAGGTCTGTTTCTCTTCACCTCTTGCATGCTTTGTTTTTCTTTGTGTTTGCACTGTTAGCGTGGTCTCTTTACATTTGTTTTGTTTTGTTTTGTGTCTATACTATTCAAGTGAATTAATTCACTTGAACAGTAACTCTCCATTCTTTGAGAGGACTGCGCCCCTTTTGTGTCCAGTCAGGTCACTTGCTTGGGCAAGTGACCCGGCCGGACCTACTTTTTTTTTTATTCTTTAAAAAAAAATAAAAGAAATAGAAAGAGATTTATGATTTTTTGGCATATTTATTTTAAGGTCTGAATTTTTTTTTATGTTGTAAAAAAAATATCAATCTCGTATTTAGAATACCCGGTTTTCGACACAATGTGACAAATATACATATATATCAAAAAATGTTTTCTTGTGTGTTGCATACGGCCAATACCCTAACATGTTTTGAACGCTTTTTTTTATGCAAAAAATATTGGAAGTTTCGAAAATGTGTTTTCGCATGGATTTCTTAAACACAACAAAAATTATTTTCTTGCATTTCTGGATTTTACAACATGTGTGTAAAACTCCAAAGGGTATTGGCCAATATTCCAAAAAATAAAAAATCTTATTTTGGGTGGAATTCATCTATTATTCACCGTTAATGTTTGGATAAAGAAATCCCAAAGGGATGAATATCCAAAATATTATTGGGAATAACTTGTTATTATTTACTGTTAATATTTGGATAAAGAAACCCTAAATGATAAATATCCAAAATATTGTTTTAGGAATAATAAGTCATCACACATCCTTGAAAGAAGCCTTAATTATAATCGAGGACATTTCATTTTTTTACTCCACGGTTTACGAGCCGTGAGAGTATAAAACACTAAGACAAAAATAGGCTTTTAAAGCGCCCTAGATTTCTAAATTTTTGTCCCTTCTCCTTGCGATTTACGAGTCGCAAACTCTTGAAATACTAAGGGGAAAATGAGCTTTTAAAGCATATGGAACCTCCTGGATTTCTATCTTAATAAATTTACTTTAAATCAAACCTAGGAAAACTGATGGGATTAGAAAACACCAACACCATAGCAATTATAAAAGCAAACCAAACACCAAGCAGCTTACCTTAAGTAGGGCGTACTAGGGGTGTTAATACCTTCCCTTTACGCAACTAGTCCCTTGCCTTAGAATCTCTGAAAGACCAATTAGGGTTTCTAGTGATCAAATATTAGGTGGCGACTCTCTTATAAAACAAAACAAAAAAAAACCCGAAATCAATCGAGGGTCTTCGCGCTCCGCCGCGAGGGTGCGACATGGTTGCTAGACCTAGGCGCGCATGTCTGACCAAACTCAGGCGCCTGGGTCTAGCATAGTTGCCAGGCACAGGCACTTGCCCAGGAGCATGGGTCTGGCTTGGTTGTCAGGCCCGGCGCATGGGTTTGCCATGGTTGCTAGACCCAGGCGCCCGAGTCAGGCGTGGTTGACAAACCCAGGCGCCTTGGGTATGCGTTGTCACCAGGCTCATGTCGCTTAGGTCTGACATGCTTGCCAGACCCATTCTTTGAGGTTTATCTTAGGCAATCCATTCATCTTGCAGCCCCACCCAAACGATTCTAAGTAAACCCCTTACCTATTCTTCTTTTACTTTTGAACTAAAAAAGGGTAAATTTCTTGCCTAGGGCAAAGAATGGAGTGAAGGAAGTTTCGGGATATTTTTTTCCCTTATTCTTTTGGGCTCCACAATATAGATATTGGGTTTTTTTTTAGGATAAATATTATATATACCAATAATAATTTTATATCCAAATTATTTTTATATCAATCTTATCATTGAGCTATGCTACAAATTATAGTTGTGACATTAAAACTATCAATATAGTTGTAAAAAATTTTATTTGGTTCCTAATTCTTTGACAACTCTTAATTTCTTAATTATCATCCCTAATTCTTGGATGATTCTTCAATTTAATCCCAAATTTCATACAACTCAAGCCTAATTAAGGCCCAACCAGGGAGAAAAGATGGGAAGAGAAATGAATGGGACAAATTACCATACCAAGTTAGCTCATTGTGCTCATGTCATGACCCGAACTGTGAATTTAATAGGTTAATCCAGGTTGACCAGGATCGATCCAATATGGCGTTGTTATTTTGTTTTAATCCCTATGTTTTTGTTTTATTTTATCCTTTGACGATTAACTATTTCACAATTTCACTTGATTAAGTTAGGCAAATGTTAGAACAATGACAAACTTAAAAAAAAAATTTAGGGCCTGATTGAGTTTTTAACAAGATGACTAAGTCGTATGTGGATTAACTTGGTAAAATGAGCCATGCTGAGCCAACTCCAACACAATTGGAGTTAAAACCTAGATCATGCAAGAGACTACAATACGATGCAGAGCTGGATAAATAAAAAGCACATGAACTATGCTAATAAGTTAGTTTTTTTGCTTCAAATTTAGTTTTTTTGCTTCAAATTGTATTTTCTTTTTTTTTTTCAAAAATAATATTGGCACGTGATTAAATAAATATGCTAAATAACATTACCCATTATGTAATTTTTTTGTCTTTATTTATTATTAATAATTCCTTATTTATTTATTAATACATGTAATAGTCAATTAGTTTTATTGATCACGATGAGCAAACTTTGAATATGCATTTGAGATTTTCTATTGCCTTGCCAAACCTAGGGTGTCTAGGTCTGACATGTTTGCTAGGTCCAAGCACTGATCTGGTATGGTCGCCAGACCCAGTTGCCTTATGTCTGACTTGGTTGCTAGGTAGGGCATATGGGTCTGGCATTATCGCTAGATTTACACGTTCTTACGACGATATAACATGTTTATCAGATCCAAATAACTTAGATCTGATATAATTATCAAATCTAAAAAAATAATTAATAATTATCTAAATTCAAGTAACATGAGTCAAACCATCCACTACACAGATTGGGTTTCAAAATACTAGTTTATTGTATTATCACATACCTATACCATGTCGTGACAATGAATTTGGGAACACAAACTCTGAAATTACACGCAATAAATATGTTTCAGATTTTCTAAATATCTAACCGCTCCCTGACCCAACTCCATCAGCAGCCGTCCATCTGTAATACAACCCCACATGACCTGCCATCAACGATCCACATAAATTCTAATCCACAAACCACGTGCACCTAATTATATCCACGTTTAAGACTCCAAGCATCATGACTCACCCTTACGTGTAGCAAAATATACACAAGTGTCCCATAGGAAAGCGACAACTAAAATGACTGTCCACTCACATCTCCCCACGTGTACACATTAAAATTCAAAAAGAGAATCTAAACTATTTATTTTCCTTGATTTTTAACCAATAAAAAAACTTCCTCAGGACGGCAAGAACCGCCGTTGTTTCTTTGTTTGGGTTTCCTCATAAATCGGCGAGGCGATAGATAGAGAGAGAATTGGTTCCCAACAAAAGCAGCTTTTGCTATAGATATTGCAAATTCGCAGTTATTTCCGCGGTGGATTTGGAGTCCTATCAAACACAGTAATAAAAATTTAATTTCCCAAAATCTTCGCAGTTATGATTCAGAGATTTGTTGACGCCGTCCTAGCTGTTACCAAAGAGTGAGTCCTCTCTCTCTCTCAAATCTTCTTCATTTCTCAAAATATATTTCTTTTAAGAAGAAAGATGAAAGCTCTGTGGGTTTTGATCATATTGTGATTGAAGCAGCTGCGATCAATTTTTCAATTTGGGTGGGTGAGTGAGCGGGCATGTAATTTAATTATGTTTTGATGAGTTATTTGGTGTTTAGAGCAGGTCGGTGAAGACGGTGACGTATGAGTCGTTGAACAATATTGCGAGGTTGATAAATGGAGTGTCTGCGATTTTGTTGACTATTTTGCCTGCAAAGGCTAATGTTCTTGAAGGTCTTCAAGGATGGGAGCTCAGGCCTACTTTTCGTGGGCCTCGATTACCCCGCTGGATGGAGAAGTAAGCATTTACTCTGTTTCTGCAGAATTAATTATCATATTTCTTGATCATTTGAGTGAGTGACTTGCTGTTGTTGTTGTTTTTAAACATCATATGTGCATAAAACCTGTTGTCCAACCCAGATGTCTCGAGTGTCAATACTCTGTCTTGTTAATCCACACTGATAACCTCTTTTATTTGAGGCCCGTCCTAGCTTTGATGTTTACTGATTGAGGGAGTTCCCTTTTTACCATCTTAGCTGACCCTCCTAGTTAGTCCGTGCTTTTAATAAAACCAACTCCTCCACCGTTAATTATATCCATGTGCATTCTTAGTTGATCTCTTCCTCTTCCTCTTACTCTGTTTTTCTTTTCTTTTTTTCCTCCTTTCTGATGACGGTAGTGGCGTGTCCTCTTTCAACAAATTCATTCATGAGCTACCCATGGATTCTGATACTTCAAGCATGGATTATTCATCAACAGAGGAAGATGGTGATGGAATGTATCCTCCAACACCATCATCTCAATGCTCACGCATGTCGCGTGCAAGTACTTTCAGCAGGAATCGTGGACATTCTACCGGGTGGACCATCTTCTTATTTTCATGGATTCTGTTTCCCTTAAGGTTTCTGCTGGGAATTCCTATCCGTTTCTGTCGTTTATTTTACATTAGGAGGTCAGCAGCCTCTCCTAGAGGAAGCCACCAGAATTCACCATTACACACTTTTAAGAAAATTCATTCGTTAAGGGACCATGTCATTCACCGCACCACTGACAGGAGACGGGGAGTCATTGAGGTATTTGCGTGGACTTAACATGTCAGTTAACCTTTATTCTTTCGTTTTCTCTGCCTTTCGTATCCATTAACATGCATGATCTTCAATTTTCCCTGTGATGTGTTAACAGGACCTTCATCTTGCAATCGAGGTTTTCATAGAAGTTATATTTGATTTTTTTCATAAAGCAGCACATTTTCTTCTTTCGCCATCAGAAGTTCTTAAAGCAATCTGTAGATGGTTTCTGTCTTGGACAAGTGGCAACGAAGATATCCATGGTGGTGTTTCAGATACATCTATACCTGCTGCTACACTTGGAGAGGATGATCCAGCTCCTACAGAGACGAAAACTACTTTGCACAACTCTTTGAATACAGATGCTCGAACCTGCCAAGATGTTATAACTGAGCTTGGGTATTGCAGTGTTTTGCTTACTTTAGTTGCTTGTGTTCCTATTGCTATGCTTTTCATCTTCTTCAAATTTATTATCTTCTTTCTGTTAATAGATACCCTTATGAAGCTATTCATGTGATCACTTCAGATGGATATGTTCTGCTTCTGGAAAGAATTCCTAGGTATGGTTATTTCTTTTCCACATTGTTCTGTTACTTTGTATTTTAAATGCGTGCTGCCTGATCTACAGTTTTACATTGCAGACGTGATTCTCGAAAAGCTGTTTACCTCCAACATGGGATATTGGATTCATCTATGGGGTGAGTTATTCAATCTTAATTCACACAAGGAAAGAGTGGTCTGGTTTGTAGAATTGTTTTTTGGAGGGGTGTTGTCAAATTACTTTTCTATTCTATATTTGCTTGGAAAAATTGGAGGTCATACCTAAATCACCACCTTGATTAGTTTACTAATAATACATACCATGGTGGAAGTGGAAGTAGAAACTATTAGTTAAAAAAAAACCAAATTGCTTCTTTAAAAAATATTTCAGAACACTATTTACAAGTTGCTATGATTAATAATCATGAAAGAATTTTTACCCTTGATTTTGTTCATATTTCATTGCTTTGTGTAACTTATGCTTGAACTGGATAAAATATGTGTTGAGCATCTAAAGAAATAGAGATCTTATGGTACTTTATGATTTTGAGTACATATTGCTGTTCTGCCATTATTCTTCTTTGTACAGGTTGTATCACCTTAAGATTCGCATGCCATATAAATTGACTGCCAGCTTGCCTCTTCTGGTTTAGTATACCACTGGACGTTTATTTGACATATAAATTGAGATAATTCTATGTGTGTAGGCTCCAAATGAGTACCATGCATTTACAGAATGAAGACGGTCTCAACACAAACAAGTACCCCATATCCAAGCTACATGTAAAACAAATAACCAAAGCTTAAGAAATCCATCTGTTTAGTAATAGACTCCCTCTTGTACCAGTAACATATCCTCTGATGCTTTCAACAAAAAGTATAATTTTCTACAGTCAACTGCATGTAAAATTGTATAACAAAACATTAAATTAGCTTAAGAAATCTAGTGTAAATTTCCTTGTGCCAATAATCTGCCCCCTGAGCCATAACATACTTCAAACAGGTGAAGGAAGATTCTTTTCCTTAAATACTCTCCTGTTCCATCCTTCTGGAACCCGAAAATTAGCTAGCACCTAGCAATTGTCATATTGTAATTCATTTCCATTCTGATGTCCTGATGTGTATGGCATGGTGCAAGCATGTGTTATGTTCCACTTCAAATTTAAATCTATTTGTCTCAGCAGGGATGTTCAAATAGGAATTGATTATTTTCTTTTTGTCTGTCCAATTTGATATTCTGCTTAGTTATGCATAGTAGAGACATTTTGCTACATGCTTAACAAAGTTGGTTAATCAGATGAAGAGAGTTGGTAGTCATTCATATATACAACTTTTGCTAATACATTGGTGGATGCTTTACTTATCTTCACCTTCCTTGTATACGAAACTTGTGAACTTCGTTCATTTAATCAAATTGCTGATTTTTTCTTGGTTAAACTATCCCTCTCCCTCTCCCTCTCCCTCCCATCTTTATTATCCCTGGATTTGTTTTTGTTTGTTCACTTTCTTATTTTGTTGTGCAGTTGGGTGTCCAATGGGGTTGTTGGAAGTCCAGCTTTCGCAGCATATGATCAAGGTATGTATGATGTAACTTTTGACCTGAAACTGTCTGAAGTCGCTGTGATACATTATGATTGAAGAAGTGGTTATTTTTTTTTTTACAGGATATGATGTTTTCCTTGGGAACTTACGTGGTTTGGTTTCTAGAGAGCATATTGAAAAGGAAATTTCCTCACAGAAGTATGTTGACTTGATCATTTATTACTTTCATCACAAAATAATGTCTTCTTTTCATTTCTAATTTGGATAAATAAATCTGCAAGATTTAGAAAACTGTGTCAATGAAAATTAAAAGAAAAGGTAGGCAACAATTCCCACTTTCCTGCTTATACCGTGTAGTGATGAAAATGGAAAACTTGAAGCAGGTATTGGCGGTATTCCATCAATGAGCATGGGACAGAGGACATTCCAGCAATGATTGAGAAGATTCACCAGGTTAAAAGTGCTGAATTGAAAATTAGCCAGCCTGATCTTGAGGAAGAAACAAATGATGATCAACATTATAAACTTTGTGCAATCTCCCATAGCTTGGGAGGAGCTGCCATGTTGATGTATGTTATAACAAGCCGGATTGAAGAGAAGTCCCATAGACTATCTCGATTGATTTTGATGTCGCCTGCTGGCTTCCATCATGATTCCTCCTTAGTCTTTACAGCTTTTGAGTATATGTTCCTTCCTTTGGCTCCTATTCTGGCATGTTTCGTTCCTGCCTTTTACATACCAACAAGATTCTTCCGCATGTTGCTAAACAAATTGGCTCGGGACTTCCATAACTACCCAGCAGTTGGAGGGCTGGTTCAAACCCTTATGAGTTATGTTGTTGGCGGAGACAGCTCAAATTGGGTGGGTGTAATAGGGTTACCACACTATAACATGAATGACATGCCAGGAGTTTCCTTTTATGTGGCTCACCACCTTGCACAAATGAAACGTGCAAGGAGATTTAGAATGTATGATTATGGAAGTGCATCTGCCAACATGGATGCGTATGGATTTCCAGAACCATTGGACTTGGGTGAAAATTATGGGTTCATTGATATTCCAGTTGATTTGGTTGCTGGAAAAAAGGACAACGTGATTCGGCCTTCAATGGTAAGAAAGCATTATAAGTTGATGAAGGAAGCCTGTGTGGAAGTATCATATACTGAATTTGAATATGCTCACTTGGATTTCACCTTCTCCCACCACGAAGAGCTGTTAGCCTATGTGATGTCACGTTTGCTGCTTGTTGAACCAGCTCAGAAGCAGCTACGAAATGAGAAATCTTTACGGCTGAAGAGAAAAGGACAAACAAAATTTTAATAGACAGTGGATATTGCGCTTTGCCTGCCTTTTTTTGCAGCATGAGGTGCGTATCTAAAGAAGCAGGTTGTTGTTGTACATGATTTACTTGAATAGACATCCTTCAATTCAATGTAATTAGTGGTAGAGCTGCAGTATATATATATATATATAAAAAAAAAATGTGTCCACCATTTTCCCAGCTAGTTTTGTCGGAGGAGAAGCGTGGTGCTGCTTTACAGATGCTGTAGTGATGTTGTTTGTAACCTTAAACTCCATAATATAGGTTTTGAAGATTTTTTCTTCTTATGTTCCATCATTGGATGATCCGATCCATGCAGTGGACAGCTGCGTTGTTTTATGTTGGCGAAAAACCTTGTTTTAATCTGTCTGATATATACAAGATGAGGACCTTTCTTGTTTGCGTGCTTTTGTCAGCTTTTTGAAAGAATGTCTTCAGCGTGTTTCGACTTCTTGATGTGCTGTTTGATAATAAATTATGAAAGTGTGTTAATTTTTATTCTTATGTTATTTGAATTAAAGTTTCTCTAGTGCACATAAATTTATTGCAAGATTTTTAGTTAAATTGAAAAAAAAAGATACCGACAGTATACTTATTATAGGTTTTTTAGTAGGTAAATTAATTTAACTGGTGCAATTATTCCAATTAAAAAAAAATTGACATTATCTTGATCTTGAAAAATTGCATCAATTTAAAGATACTATAAAATTCAACTCACATCTTTTATATTATGAATATTATATGCCAACACTTCCTTAAAAAATTTCATACTTGTGTACATATTGTGATATAAATTTTTCGTTTGTTTTGATTAAAAATTGTTGTGCTTATATTATGAACATGATACAATCCGCAAACCTTTGGAGTTATCCTCCCTTTGCACTCGGAAGAAGTAGAATAAATAAATAAATATAGTTATAATTTGATTGTTCATTGTTATTATAAATATGAGAGAAGATAAATTTTTTTTCTTTTTTTTAAAAGAAAAAAGAAGAAATTAACTTACATGTTCACTAAAAAACATTCTTTTGCAGCAAATAAGTTATTTATATGAATAAAGTATTATTATTATTATTGAGAACTCAACAACATATTTTTTTTAAAATCTGATTTAAAGAAAATGAAGTTGACTTCTTACACTTTCATGTTTATAACTCGGTTCATTTTATTGCTACATGGATAAACCCAATTCAAAATAGGAGCTATTAAAAAATTCCTATTAGACCAATCATAAGAATACTCGTTACAATAATTATTATCCAAAGAATAATTTTTCTAGTAGTATCGGTTATTTATCTCACGTCCCTTCATATTTAATTAAGTGGTCTTGCTCGAGATATGAACAGTCATAGATAATTATGTAATGATATCCTTCCAATGAGATAAGAGAATTTATACTTTTATTTATTTGGAATAATTACAAAAACAAACCTTATATAGTTTGATAGTGTATTCACTTTGCCATTTTACTTTAAGAAATTACACTTTATATTATGGGTCAAACAAAAAACAATGTGTGTGTGTATGTTAAAAGCACACTTGTATATGGAGAAACCATGTTCAAACTAAGAGAAGATGACTTCAAAAACTCAATTAAAATAATTTAGCCCTTAAAAATCTGTTAATTAAAAGTTGGGGTACCAAATTAAAACTATTAAGAAACTAAGGACTAGACACAATAAAGACAAAATTATATCTTGTTATTGGATAGTTGGATTCAAAAAAATCAATTGAAAACTAGATTCACACTTTTCGATGACAAATAACTAGGCTATATGGTTGAAGAAGAAGGATAAGAATAAAAGCTCACGAATACATGTGAAACAAGTCTCTTGAGTTGTTTAGAAAACTCTTCAATGTTTAAATCAATAAATTGAGATATCAAAAGATATCATCTTTTGAGATGTATTTTACGTTGAAAGTTTATGATGAAAATGAAAATGTGTATACAAGGATGTCTAGTGGTAATGTTCACACCTACCTTATTATTCATTCCCTCATATGTATATTCATGAACCACATCAACTTTCATGGTGATAAGGGAAAAATAGAAAAAGGATAATAACATATAGGCATATAACAATTATTTGGATTTATAGCTCCTAATAAGAGTGTATTTGGCATTGTGGCCAAAACATCGTTTGCTAAAAATTTATTTTTAATTTTTTGATGTTTGTGAATCGTTTTGATGTGCTAACGTTAGAAATGAATTAAAAAAAAATATTATTTTGATGCATTTCCGAATAAAATCACTATGAAAAACAATTATTATCATAATGTCAAACACGCTCTAAGTGGTGGTGTCTTGTTCAAGGAGAAGAGATCTTGTTACGTACTTAAGTTTAAAATGAGTTTAATGTTGCTTAAATGAGCCTAGTTATGATATAATCATGTAGGTGCACAAAAAGTAAATGGAAGCACTTGAAATTGGGGTATATATGCCCAGGTCTATGGCCTCATATGCTAAAACAAAACCCTAAGCCCAATATATAGTTACTAGGGATTTTAGGCTAGTTGGGTTAGTTGAGAGTTATGCCATATCCATTGGGATTTATAGGAAGTCATGTCATCCTTCCTAGGTATAATGTTTTATTGAGCTATATAACGTGACAAGAGAGAACTAAGAGATGCATTACATATAGGTTTAGGACCCTAGATATGCATTCTAGCCCATCAAATTTTAAGCTCAAGTTATACCTCATGTCATATGTCTTTGAGCATGGTCAATGTCTCATATCTTATGCTTTTAGACCTAGGTTGTGGGTATAAATCCTAGATCCATTATGATAAAACAATGAAAAGACTTGATCAACCACTATATTCATGCTTTTCTATAGTTGGGCTCGTACTTACTTTTGTATTTTTTTTGTTTGGTTGCTTGGAGTCTTGTCATTTAGAGAATGTATTTATACTTGAACAAAGTTGTTTCTTGTAATTGGATTGAAAAATGTTTTTATACCCCTATAAAGTTATGCCTTGTATCTTGGGTGAATAATATCTTTGTACTTGAGCAAAGTTGTCTTGTACTTGGGGTGGAGGATGTCTTTTGTACATGGAAAAATTTGTGTCTTATACTAGGTTGAATAATGTAGTTATACCCGGGCAAAGTTGATTATATATATATAAATAACCTAAATAAAAAAAGAAACAATTTCACAACATAAAATTTTATATAATTCGGCTATATCTACAATAACAAGCAAATAAAAAAATAATAATAAGAACAATACAAGTGTAGAGAACTCTAAACCCAATTATTAAGTACACTTAATAATCACAATATATAATAAATTATTCTTTTGACAAAAAAAGAAGAAGACACTAATTTATGAAAAATATGTCATAATCATAAGGAATAGTAGAATAGCATATGAACTCACAAGTATTTTTTTGCAAGAAAAAAACCAATCATAAACTCTAAAGGATTCTTTGATTCAATACAAAGCCCTTATATAATTAAGATTTGTTAAATTCATGTCATATGTTTAACAATCTTCATATTAATGTAATTCCCTTAAAAATCAAATCTTTCCACATTTCTCCATTAAGTCCTTCAAAGTTAAATCATGTTATGGTTATTTGTTAAAGAAATTAAGTATAAATATTGCATTTCATGGAAAACAAAATTGAATTTATTAATATATTAGTATATATATTCTTTTAGGATAAGGACGCTAGTCCTTTAAGTGGGAGTTATGTTTAGAGGTGTCATGGTCTTTTATTTGAACTTCTAGATTGTACTAGATTATAAGGTTCTAATGGATTGATAGGTTTATTATTTTGTAATATGGTTGTATCATTATTTTTTATTAAATTGAGGAACTAGATGATTATCCTTGGATAGAAAGTTATGGGACTCTTTTTAGAGATTGAACCTAACTATTTCTAACCTTGTTTTGTAGGTTAGTGGAAATCATTTATCATTGGGTTAAAGATCCATATGCATAGCATAAATGTATAAGGGTTAAATCATTTTTTTAGGTTTGGGTTCTTTTGATGACCTAATAAGGCTAAAAAAAAATGTTGATTATGTCAAAATAAATAAAAAAGGTCGAAAGCCTAAATTGAATACCACCCGGATTATCCTAATCAATGTTAGAAAAAAAATGTTATCACTCAATTCAAAATCCACGTGTCTTAGGTGGTTAGGCTTATCTTAAACACATTCAATCTATATACAGGATTGGGTCAAGATAGACTAAATGGATTTAATAAAAATAAATCATGTAATTTTAAGGTGATTTAGATCTTTTCTTTAATGCAAGTTGTTGATTTAGTCAATCTCTTCAAACTAATATAGTTTTTTTTTAGTTTTCATCATTTAATAAAATTGAATTGCGACTCCATTAAAGCCACTGCAAAAATAATGCAAAAAGATCAACACAAACATGTTTGACTAAAGTGTACAACCATGATAAATGGTTGAGAATTGCCTAAGGGAACTGATGGCCAAGATCAATCCACTAAGAAAAGTTCTAGGAGCGTCATCTTTTCCTAAAAATTGAGGGGTAAAGCAAGAAACAAAAGAAGTCAATTTAGAAAGAGAATATATATATATATATATA
>Ga0307517_10010511_pt1 | contig 12948 bp, 11 predicted proteins | sample 23_EM_MG_FD_194515 | JGI IMG/M metagenome (GOLD analysis project Ga0307517, IMG submission 194515) | Populus trichocarpa ectomycorrhiza microbial communities from riparian zone in the Pacific Northwest, United States - 23_EM | ecosystem: Host-associated > Plants > Roots > Unclassified | place...
TGCATCGTATTACTGTTTGGAAGTGTGGTTGCGGTTGCTTTTTAAAGTGTTTTTCACTTGAAAATGCATTAAAATGATATTTTTTTATTTTTTAAAAATTATTTTTGATATCAACGGATCAAAATGATCTAAAAACATTAAAAAAAATATTAATTTAAAGTAAAGAAAAAAAATAAAAAAATTTTAAAATTTTTAAAAACGCTTTTGAAACGCAAAAACAAACAAGTTAATAACGCAAAAATCTTTTTTGCAAGATAAAAAAAATTATTTACATAATGGATAGAATATTTCAAACTTCCAATTTAATGAATTTCAATGCTTTTCAAGAAGATAGTTTAATTAAGAAAATAAAAAAAAATCAATTGATTTATTATAATTTGTTTTTCTTAAATCATCACATGCATGCATTTCCCAACAAAACTAATTCTGTCTTCTTCTAAACCCGTTTTGCTCAGAAAATTATACAACGTTACAATTCACAAACTTGTTTCTTCTGTAAAAAGCAAAAGCAAAAGCAAAAGAAAAGGAAAAAGAAAATTTAAGAAAAGCAAAAAACAATCTACAGTAAAATACCTCTAAACCTCATAACCGTTAAGTCCCTTGCATGCTGAGACGTGTAATTAATCACTCTCTAGCTATGAAATTAAGAAAATAACAGTTTCTTCTTTTTCTCTGAAACGCATGCAATATTTATTAATTAACACGTAGACTCAAAAACCAGCCAAGCATTGACACCAACGATCTCATGCTTTACAACGGTGAAATCATCACAATCTCCCTATATAATTCACACCAATCACACCCTCAATCCCCATCAGTTCTTTCTCATTCTTTCTCTAGCAAAACTTGGGTTGCTGCTTGAGCACTTGCTGTGAGGTTTCTGGTATTGTTTTCTCGTGTTGGAAAATGGGGTCTAAGAGATTTTCTGGTTCTTTGTTTGTGATGCTGGTCTTGGGGTTTCTTCTTGGGGTTTCTCGGGGTTATAAATTCTATGTTGGTGGTAGAGATGGTTGGGCTACAAACCCTTCTGAGAGATACAGTCACTGGGCTGAAAGAAACAGGTTTCAAGTCAATGATACTCTCTGTAAGCTCAATTCCTTCGAATTGTTCACTTATTATATGTTAAGATTATTTCGAATCAAAGAAAATAATTAATTCTTTTATTTATGGTGCAGTTTTCAAGTACAAGAAAGGATCGGATTCAGTCTTGATAGTAAGCAAAGATGATTACTACTCATGCAACACCAAGAACCCTATAAAATCCTTAACAGATGGTGACTCAAGTTTCATCTTTGATCGTTCTGGTCCTTTCTTTTTTATTAGTGGCAATGCTGATGATTGCAATAAGGGTAAGAAACTGATAATCGTTGTCATGGCTGTGAGACCAAAACCCCTCCCTCCTACTCCTTATTCTCCCATAACACCAGCTTCTTCACCTCAACCTACTAGTTCTCCACCGGCTGTGTCTCCGGATGCTCGGAGTCCTTCGGATTCCGCTGGTCCTGCGCAGGCTCCATCGACTAACAGTAAATCGGGTTCGTCGGGTCTTACTGCTGGTTCATTGTCAGTTGGGTTGGTTTTGGGTGCTAGCATAGGGGTTAGCTTCATATTGGGTGGCTTTCTTAGGGTTGTTTAAGTTGGTTTCTTGATGTTAGTGAGGATTGAAGTTAGAACAAGGGTCGCTCTGTATTGTTTTGTTCTTTATTGTTTTCTTGTAGTTTGGTTTATCAATAAAAACCGTGTCTGTTTTATTTACATTTTTGATGTTCAATTATGAAATTTTAGTTATTTTAACAATATTGTTTGAGTATATATATATATATATATAAAACATGACGTTCTAGAAAATAATTTCATCAATGATATGGTGGAAAATGATATATTAGTGTTCGTTATAAAAAATAAACAAGATTTTTTTATTTTATTTTTGATTAATGTGGGTGTTCGGGCTAATTTACGTGTATTTCGACTAATCTCACGGGTCCTGAAATTAATGATCATATAAACTCTAGTAGCTCTGATATTTATGAAACTTGAATTGATGATCTCTAGAAAGTAAATTCAAGACATGATCAGTTGAGATATATTCCTCGAAATTTAGTGTTAATGATCTTAATATTTACATGAGCTTCCACGTGATCAATTATGAATTTAAAATAAAATTTAAACCTTATTCAATCTATACTGATTTCACATGAACCTCATTGATTTATCAAAGGAATATTAACAAATTCTTCGATTTCAAATTCAAAGAAGGCTATCTGATCTGCGAGACCCAATAATTCTCGATCCGATCCAGTGATTAATATGATCTCAAGAATTAATTGGTTTAATTTTGTTTCTATATAAAAACTAAATAATTTTGTTATGGTCACCAAAATGAAACCAAATTGGAGAGAAAGTAGAAGGAGCACAAACATGATGCAATTACATGTGACTTTAAAAAAACCGGGTAACTTTGGGTATATTTGTTTTTGTATTTTAAAAGTGTTAATAAATAAATTTAAGAATTTTTTTTAGATTATTTTAATTTGATATACTGATGTTAAAAATAATTTTTAAAAAATAAAAAATATATTATTTTAATATATTTTTAAATAAAAAATATATTATTAATTTAGTTTAAATGGTGTTATATAAAAACCAGTTGTTACTTCAATTAAAGTTTGTGGCTATTGGGTTATGGTGGCTGATTGTAGTAAAGGGCGTTGGGCTGGTTGTGGTGGTGTTGGGTTCGCCACAGTGATGGAAGAGAGAAGTGGGATGCTGGGTTGTTAAATTAACAATTCTAAATAATACTAAAATAATTTTATGTTTTCAAAATATTAAAACTTAATGTCGGAAAAATTGTATTCCACCTTGTCCGAGTTTGAAATGAGCGGCACAAAAGGAAGTCACAAATATTATGCAGAAGATTAGATTAATTAACCCTTTAATTTCTCGGACAATATCGACCATGTGAGAGCACTAGCATTCGAAAGAATGTTCCTTTGAATGATCAGAAATAGTTTTGTTGCTTCACATCAACTGAGCAACATGGTTGAACATTCGGTTCTAACAAGAACACTCACACATACAGTTACATTAAAGATTTCCTTATTCTAACATGTTATAAGAAACATAGTCCAGAGATAAAATCTAAGTTCTAGCCTACACACTTTAGCCAGGATACAATCATGAAAACCCCAATCAAATCCTGAAGTTTTTACAACTTAGGCTACCTTCATCCTGAAGCAACAAGTGATTTCTCAAGCAACCAACATCATCATCAACCCTCTTTCATATGCCTGCAGTATATACTCCTTTTCAAATCACAATATATGAAAGATGCTCAAAAGCAAAGAATTGAATGGTGCGCCCAGTCTCCTTTGATGATCTCAAAATTCAGCATTCAGAAATTTGGGTATCACCCATCAATATAGTAGAAAATTTGATTCACATTCATTGATATTTATTAGTCTGTGTTGAATCCACAACTATATTTATGGGATTTCGTTTCAAGAAGAGGAAGACTAATTAATCATATATAGAATATAAATAGCACAATAAAATACAACACATTATTCATTACTCAAAGAAACTTCTTATTTGATTATTATGTAAGGAAACAGAGAATGACTGCTCCTCCTATTGAGTTACATGGATCAACGGTATATTACTCTGCATCTCTTTGTCAACGACATGTTCAAACTGAAATTTCTAAATTCTACTGATAAAAAAACTGTTTCATACCATGCGATGCTTTCTTCAGCTTTATGCGAGTCTATTGTGCTAGCGCTTCAGCTTCCCAGTGTTCATTTCTATCCTTGAATGAGACTAGGCTCCCCCGATAAACGAAAATTCCTTCGCACGAATGAATATCTTTTATATATCCAAGATCAGTTATTTCTTGGGTAATAATGTCAAATAAGGTTAGTTTCTTACAAGGGCCACATTCAAAGATAAACTTACTATTCTTCCAATGCGCAATTGGTGAAATCCGTCCATATGAACTAGTCCCAATAGTGAATTGTTTTGTCCAACATCCCTCCTTCAATGTCCATATCTCAAGAAAATGCTTGATGTCATGGACAGTAAGCAAAGCAAGGGAGTCATGGTATACTGAAAGAACAGTTTCCCTGGCTGGCTTGTCATAGTTTGGTAGCTGCATATCTTGGATCAAATCAGTAGCCATATCGAAAGAAATAATGGCTTCGTCATAAGTTTTCCCACCAGAATAATCTGATCCCAACCAGTAAAAAACTCCATTCAAACAAATGTAACATTTATTGTTGCTCAATAACTTGTAATTTTGTGGCAAATCTCCCCAATATCTCCAAGAATCAGTACTTAATGAGTACACAAAGACTGATAAAGGATAACGAATTTTGCTATTTGTTTTGCTCCAACTTTTAATAACAATCACCTTGTAATCTTTAGTTACTCTATCAAATCCAAAGCCAAAAACTTCCTTGACACCAGCATAAAAGCTAAGGGATGGGAGATTGGGTTTCCTTATTAGTGGAGGTAAGGTTTTCAGTTCATTGGTTGCAGGGTTCCATAGAGCACGATGATCCCTATAAGAATAACGGTCCAGGTAGAATATCCCATTGCAAGGACCACATATAAAGGAATTATATATGGGCCTATCACGCAGTTCTTCGTATGATAAAATTGTAGATGTTTCATCTACCAAGAATTCATACAACGCAAGTTCTCCTAATTTCGTTACGAAATACTGAGCAAGGAAAGTATCAATATCGTTATAGTTGTCATAGTAATTATTAAGATGCTTGGATATGAAAGCTTGGCTTGTAATGATCGCATACCATGACTTGCAAACGCACTTGAATTGCAGTAGAGCTTTCACCGGCAGCCATGATAGAATCTCAGTTATCAAATCTTCAGGTAATGGATCTTCGATCTTGATTGCCTTTCCTTTCAACATCTCTCCCTTTTGGCTTCTGCAACCTTATATATATATAAAAGTCAGAGATAAAATCATTGTCACCTTGCTTTTAAAATATAACTGAAAACCCTTTTGCTAACGTATTTAAGGAAAGTGTCACCCTACACCCTACACAATCAATTATAATCTTCACAGTTACGTCCTAGAAGTACGAAGAAGAAGAGATCAACGAAACAACAAACATACGTAATATTGTAATAACAAAAAAAAAAGAGAGAATAAAATTGAAGTTGAAACGTGAAAAATTAACGTATAAGGTTAAAGAAAGCAAACCTCAGACAGATTTAAGGTTGAAGGAAACAAACCTCCGAGTTTGATAGTTAAAACAAGGCTCCCATGCCGAATACCCTAATATATAGCTTATTTTCATACTGGCAAAAGTCCTGACCCTAAAAAGTTTGTCTCATTGTCTCCCAGTTTTGGACTTTTAGTAGTAAGCCCATAAAACCAAACGAATAAGAAAAGGGTATTTTTCTACATGTTACCCAAGACAAGATAGGAGCCCAATGGGCCTCTCTATAATCATTCCATCAATTTTCCATAGAAAACAGTATTTTCCCGTATATGTTCCATTGACATAGAGATTGAGAGTATTTTCCCGTATATGTTCCTATTGTTTTGTTCTTTTTCCTAGAATACGATTATTTCTTTCAATTTAAGGTTTGAAAAACAATTTAATTAAACAACTGTTTTGAAAAATAAAAGAACGGTTGTAAATAGGTAGTAGGTATTGAGGGAATAAAAGGCAGATTAAGAATTTTAAAAATATTAATATTATCTAATATTAAAGTTGTTCAGGGGCACAACTTTCTTTGAGTTAGGCACAACTTCTTTCGAGCTAGGGCACAACATGTTCTGTGTCCAGTCCATCTCGTTTTGAGTCCCATCTTCCTCCTTCTGATTCCATCACTCAAGTATATATCACCTCCAAAACACAAAATAAAGCATAAATATGCACAAAATTGATGATAAGACAATCAAAATACTAAGTATAGAGGACTTAAAATATGTATATTTTTCGGTCCTTTTATAATTTTTTTTATTAACGTGGATATTCAGACCAGTTTATATGTATCTCGACTAATTCTACGAATTCTGAAATTAATAACCATGTAAGCTTTCAGTAATCTTAGGTTTATGAGACTCGAACTGATAATTTTTAAAAAACAAACTTAAAACCAGAATAATTAATCTATGCCTTTCAAGATTATTTTTTACTTGTTATCGAGCACAAGATTAACCTCAAGGCAATGAGAAAACAAAATAAGAACGACTACCTAACCTAAACTGCTCCATCTTCCTAGGACTCACAGTGACACTGAGCACGTGGATTTAGTGGATGAATTGTAGACTCGTGAGGGTTTACTAGGACAATACCCGCAAAACTTACATTACACATCTAACAACTACTCATAAATGTCCAGTCTTTTTCAACTCATTTCAATAATATACACAACATAAATTATCAAATCAGATCAACAACATATATAATTAATGGGTTTTTTAAATAACGGTGTTGTTTAACCACTATTTAAATAACTTTTCTTTTTTTTTTCTTTTTTTTTTCTTGTTCTTTGATTTCTCTCTTTTCTTTCTTTAAACCTAGAAAACAATGATGGTGCTTCTGTGTCGTTCATCGTCGCAAACCGCTGTCATTTGATAAGATTTCCATCCAAAAAAGAACGTTTTTCGTAAGCCCACCCCCTCCTCAATCCAAAAACACCCTTCTTTTATCCTAAACCATTAGCATGTTGGAAAACACTTAATTTCCTTTTGAGTTCCACTCATTAGCATGTTGGGTTATGGAGGAGCTAATATATCTGGCTTCTCTTAAGAGTGCTTTACTCAACTTACTTTAGAGTGCTAACTTCAGTATTAACAAAATGGTATTTTCATCAGAGCATATTTTAAATTTAAACCAATATCTCAAATCAAATCATATATGTTCATACCTAACTACTAGTGTATCAATGGAGAAAAAGAATCTTAAGAATTTACCAGTAATAAAATATGGACATGGACTGGGAACCATCCATGATTATCATGTGGTATAAGTCTAAAATTGACACATGATGCATGGTACTTTCAATGTCACCATGGAAAAACAAGGAGAAAGGACCACAGATTTATGGCATGTATCCTTCACGACACCTACTTTTTTCAGCTAATAAAGGCTTATAGTTGATTATGAACACTTGTGTTCACATCAACCCGAAATATTTGTCATCAAGAGATGTTTTTACATAGTGAAAAAGATATGTTCCTAAGTAAATTATGTAACGTGTTTATTAAGGTTGCTACACTAATGTCATGTCATGATGAATAAGGGCCGAACAAAATAAGTTGGTTTCAGAGTCGTAACTTGTCAGTTCTGAAGTATGAAATAATTAAATAATATTATTATCATCTTTTACCTGGTAAGTTTAGTTAGCTAAGAGCTCATAATTTATTTTTATTTTTTAAAAAAACAACAAGCAGGAAGTTGCATAAATTAGAGGTGTCAAAGTTCTTACAAAATAATCAAATTAACCTCTTCTTGGAGATATGGTTACCCTCTCATGAAAGACCTCATTAAAATAATCAGACCTCAAAATATTTATGTACAAATAAACCTTAACATTAATATTTTTTTTATAATAATATTAATATTATAATAACCGACAATCATGAATACTGGGGCAGTACTACTAATTGTGGGGATCTCTCTTTTCATTTTTCTTCGATTCACATCCTGGACAGCAGTTTGAAACTTCTTCTAATTATTAAAAAACGATTTGGCTTTACAACGATTTTGCTTCATTTTTGTGAGCCACCCTTGAAAACAATATTGCTTCATTTTAGGAGCCACCCTTGATCTGAGCCACCCTTAATGCTTGATTGATCCAACCATGGCTTTAAAACCTGGTTGACTGATTTCTGATACAATGCAAGTGAGTCTGCATTCACATGCTAGAAATCGACAATCATAAAAGCTTGAGTGACTCGTTATAAAATGCGGGTCAATATATTAGTTTTACTTCATTTTTGTGAGCCACCCTTGAAAACAATATTGCTTCATTTTGTGAGCCACCCTTGATGCTTGATTGATCCAACCATGGCTTTAAAACCTGATTGAGATTTGTGATACAATGCAAGTGAGTCTGCACTCACATGCTATACAGTAGTTTGAAATAGACAATCATGAATGCTAAGGCAGAAATCATGAGAATCTCTCTCTCTATTTTTTTTTATTAATAATTGAATTTTATTGATGACTCCATTAAATATATGAATTCTTGCTTGAAAAAAACTTTGAAGCATGTGAATTAGTTTGTATCGCTAAAAAGACTAGTGGGAATCTCTCTTTTTATTTTTCTTGGATTCACATGCTGGACATTAGTTTAAAACTGTTACACTAGCGTGAAGTCAATGCTCTTCTCTGCGTAAAAATAAAATAGGGAACCGAATGGGACCACGTCAAATCACAAAGTCAATGGTCTCCCCCGGATTTTTATTTTATTTTATTTATATTATATACTATATATTTTACTTCTTTTTGTGTTCTTTGATTTTTCATTTTTATTTTTCTGTTCGGTTAAAATGATTAATAATGATTCAACACCATGAAATCTTAACATCATTTTGTCATGAGTTCATAATTACAGGCTGGGTATAATAAATGATTACAAGCAAAAATTAATATAATTGATATGTTGTCATTTATCATAGGCAATGACTTGCGGTTTAAGTGATGTCATGTCAAGAATCTATAACAATTGTGTGTGAGGTGAACAAAAGTTAAGACCGATAGAAAAAATTGATCAAATTCAGTTAAATTGGTTCGATTTGTTCGATTTTGGCATAATTTTAATTTTTGATTTATTTGGTTTTTGGAGTAAATTATTTGCTACCGAACCAACAAATAATTGAACAAAATATATTATTTAATTTATTTATATTATTTTTATTAAAAATAATTATTTATTAAAAAATATAAGGTATTTTAATTTTGATCGGTTAATTCTTCTATCGACCGACCCTATTTGATTTGGTTCATTTGGTTTTCATTGATATTTTTGACTGGTTCAATTTTTTTAATAATAAATTTGTTTTTCGGTATATTTTGAGCGAACCGCACTACCAAAAAATTGATAAATACAAACGGAAACACTGACGGAATGTTTTTGTCAGTAGTTTGTAGTCAATTTTACCAAAATAATATTTCCTTGCTATATCCGTTGGTAAACACCAACAGAACTATCCCCTCGGTATATACTAGGGGAATTACAATGGGAAAAGAAGGAATTAAGAAAAAAACAAAAAGTACAATGATATATCATTTATATAGACAACATTATAGACAATATTAAATACCATTAGTAAAATCCGTCTGTAAACCTGTTGGTAACTTGTTTTCTTTTTCCTGACAATGTTCATTATGCTAATTACAGATGATATCACCTACAAATTAATTCCATCGGTATATTTCATAGGGCTCTAGAACTGTTCACTTATCAATTGCCACTGTTCATGTTGTCAATTACATAAAGAATCATCTACAGATTAACTTTGTCGGTATTTTTCAGAGAGCTCTAGAACTGTTCACTTCTCATTTGCACTGTTAATTACCATCCTTTACAGATAAAATCACCGACGGATTGATGAAAAATTATCGGTGATATTTAGGGGGTTTCTGAAAATTTTCGATTAAATTGAACATTTAAATTAAATATGACAGATAGAATCACTAACAAATTGAAAAGTTGTCGGTGATATTTGGGAGGTTTCTGAAATTTTTTGATTGAATTAAAAATTTAAATTAAATAATACTGACAGAATCACTAATGAAATGATTAAAAACATTAATATTTAATTATTCATGCCTAATAATTTTTTTAACATGTTTTTTCTGTCAGTAAATTCATTGGTAATTTTTTTACCGACATATCAAAAATTATAGATGAACATATCATTTCCGTTCATAAGCTTGTCAATAAATTCATTGATGGTGGAATGATTATATAAATATCAAAGAAAAATTATATTGGTAAAACTAAGAATTGGTAGTGCACCAATTGCTCACTTGAGTGGACATCATTTTGACCTAAGAATTGGTTTTTTTTTAACAAAGCACGTACACCAATATCAGTGATGACACTCAAACGCCTTATCGGTTTTAATATCATTTTAAGCCAAATTGTGTTACATCAATCACTATATTTAGCGCTTGAAGTCTCTCTAGATCGCTTGATGTACTACTCAAGTTTTATCATCTAGTAACACATATTGTAAGAAATCTTTCTGACGATAAGTCCTAGACAATGCTAATTGTCATATTCTGTAGTGGCCCATGACATATAAATTTTTGGATTGCATTATTAAAGTTTATATTGCACGTTTTTCTTCCAGTATGATAATTTTGTTTTTTTCCTCATTGTTTGGATATTTGAAATAAACAAATATATATACCCCCCTCCGTATCTAAACTGTCTATATATACCTCCTACACAATTGCATTAACCACATAAATTAAGGACAGATACATTCCAACATTCAACAGATTCGTCTAAGCAAATGGTATGAAACTATCTAATTAAGGTATATTTTCATCTAATGCTAATAGATACATGTGTTTTGATGATGACTGCTGGTTTGCGCTCAGGCATCCTCGGGAGGAGACGTTAAATTGGGACCATGGGGAGGTTTAGGTGGCGACCGCTGGTGTTACAGGGCAAGCGATGGGATAACTGGGATAGTCCTCCGTGTAGAAGGAAATATCAAGTCCATTTCCTTCAAAGATACCAGAGGCCTGGTTTCTGGGACATTCGGTGGCACTGGCAACGACCCTAATGACAGGGGTGAAGAGAAAAAGGTGACTTAGCTATTCATATATTAAGACATTTACAGGGAGGCTAATTCCATAGCATTTTTGTAGATCCTTTATAATCTGTCTGTTATGTTTCTTGCTGAATGTTTTTGTAATTCATTTCCCTTTATAATTTTAATGCGTTATGCTTTTTTAAATAAATAATAGATCAGCAGCCCTTGGATATTTTACTTACCTTGTATTTTATGCGTTGTGTCATGTATAGATTCCAATCCAATGGCCTACAGAGTATTTGAAATCTATAAGCGGAACTTATGGAAGATACAAAGGAGTATTAGCAGTGATCACTTCCCTATCGTTCACTACAAATCTCACGACACATGGACCTTTTGGAACAGCTCCTGGTGAACCTTTCTCTATCCCTATAGCAGATGGCGTCGTGGTTGGGTTCCATGGGAGATGTGGTTACTACCTTGATGCACTCGGTGTTTTTGTGACACCGGTAAGCTCATTCGACTATATTTTATCAGTAAATATGGTTATTATTGTTGCTTGTTTTCTTTTCAAGTATGCGTCCTCGTCTGAGTCTTAAAGTTTCACTTCTCTTTGGATGAATATAGATGGATTTTATGAATATTGTTTTCTTTTAAGCTAGCGTCCTCTTCTATATATCAGTAAGACATTTTGCTGTAACATTTTACAGCCTCGTCTAGTATTTCTTGGACATGTATCCTTTTCAGACATTCGGCAAGTGTTGCAATGCAGGTGAGTCGAGCCATATGGCTAGTAACAACAGAAATAATTGACTATGACTATTGCTTTCCGTGCAGGCAACTTCACATGGAAGCATTTCAGTTGGGCAATGGGGTGGTCCGGGTGGAGATCCTTTCAGTTTCAGGGTGGGAAGCTGGATAAAAGAGATAATTGTTCATGAAGGAACCAATATCAAGTCCCTCTCTTTTAAAGACGGAAATGGCCAAGAGTATGGAAAATTTGGCGGCAAAAATGCTAATGACACTGGTGAAGAAAGAAGAGTGAGTATGGCATTTATGGCTTGCATAGGATAGCAAATCAATTGAAGCATTTCCTTTTCTCTTCCTTATTTAGCTAAGCTAATACCATATACAATATTCTATGATGCAACATGTGTGTAGATTGAGATCGATGGGCTTTCAGAGCATCTAACATCCATAACCGGGACATATGGAGATTATGCTGGAATGGTGGTGATCACATCACTAGCATTCCAAACTAATCTCACCACATATGGACCTTTTGGAAATGCTACCGGCACTTCTTTCTCCATACCAATTGAAGGTTCGGTCGTGATTGGCTTTCATGGAAGAGGAGGCCACTACCTTGATGCAATTGGCATCCATGTGAAACCTGTAAAGTTTTTCTTTTCTTCATGATTTTTTTTTTAAAATTTGCTGGGTAGTTTGGACCCCAGTTAGAGCAAAAAAAAACTCAGTAATAGTGGTTATTGGTAACGATGCAGAGGGACATAGAAGGAACTATTTCAATAGGTCCATGGGGAGGCCGAGGTGGGAGTCCATGGAGTTATATGACAAATCGAGGTATAAACCAGATAGTCATCCATGTAGGATCAAACATTAAGTCTATATCTTTCCGGGACACAACTGGCTTGGATTCTGCAACATTCGGAGGCGAAAACCCTAATGACATTGGTGAAAGGAAAACTGTAAGTATTCCCCCTTGTGGTGTGTTAAGTTTTTTGATAGAAAATATTTCTAAAGGAAAAAATTATCTAAGAATGTTTTTTTGCAGTTTGTATTGTCAAAAAATTTTAAAATTTTTTCGATTTTTTTGCCGTTTGCATTTATGGTTCATAAACTACTAATTAAAGTAGTTCACGTATTTTGCTTTGCATTATTTGCAGGTTCTTATTAACTGGCCTTCTGAACACCTGATATCCATAAGTGGGACATATGGCAAATTCAGCACTTTATTAACGATCACATCGCTGTCATTCACTACAAATAGGGCTACTTATGGACCTTTTGGAACCGGTTCTGGCACTCCTTTCTCCATCCCGATAAATAATAATACGGTGGTTGGATTCCACGGAAGAGCTGGACACTACCTCGACGCCATTGGCATCTTTGTCAAACCAGAGACGACAATCTAACTTCTTATTGGAAGAAATAAGTTGTCTTATCTCTAAAATATCCAT